>Ga0209517_10002151_pt1 | contig 28266 bp, 22 predicted proteins | sample PeaSoiMetSII2010_FD_187695 | JGI IMG/M metagenome (GOLD analysis project Ga0209517, IMG submission 187695) | Peat soil microbial communities from Weissenstadt, Germany - SII-2010 (SPAdes) (version 2) | ecosystem: Environmental > Terrestrial > Soil > Wetlands > Peat | place: Germany...
CGCAACATGTTTCGCGATAAGGTTGACACTCGGCTCATCGCCAAGTAAGGTTCCCAAAGATAATTTGGCTGCAAATCGTCAGGGAGCAAACCCGTCATGAGTTCTTTCCGCCAGTCCGCTGTCCCATCCCGTCGCGTGCTCCTGTTTCTTTGTGCCACGCTGCTTGTTCTGCCAGCGCTTGTTCATGCACAAGCCAAGCCCGATTCTCCCCCCGCGTACGACGTCAAGGCGCACTATACCAAGTACGAATTCAGCATCCCCATGCGCGATGGCGTGAAACTCTTCACCGCCGTCTATGTTCCCAAAGACACCTCACAGGCCTATCCCTTCCTCATCAATCGCACGCCCTACAGCGTCTCTCCCTATGGCCCGGATCACTACCGCAAGTCGCTCGGGCCCAGCGAAAGCTTTGTGCGCGACGGATTCATCTTTGTGTATCAGGATGCCCGCGGCCGCTTTCTTTCCGAAGGCGATTTCGTGGAAGTCACGCCGCACAAGGAAATCAAGAAGTCCGCTAAAGATGTGGACGAAAGCACCGATTGCTACGACACCATCGAGTGGCTGCTGCACAACGTCCCCAACAATAATGGCAAAGCGGGCATCTACGGCATCTCCTACGACGGCTTTTATACCGCCGCCAGCATCATCAATTCGCACCCTGCACTGAAGGCGGCGTCGCCGCAAGCACCGGTCACCGACCTCTATATGGGCGACGACGCTTACCACAACGGGGCATTTATGCTCGAAGCCAATTTCGGGTTCTACGTGCTCTTCAGGCCGCGCACCGAAATCGCGCCCGCACCGGAGGATTGGCCTCCGAGCTTCGATTACGGCACGGCCGATGGCTACGATTTCTATCTTCAGGCAGGCACTCTTGCCAACCTCAGGGAACGCTATCTGAGAGACAACACCGTTTATTGGGATGACCAGGTCAAGCATTCCAATTACGACGATTGGTGGAAAGCGCGCAATATTTCCGCGTTCATGAAGAATGTGCACTGCGCCGTGCTCGCGGTTGGTGGTTGGTTTGACGCGGAAGACCTCGTTGGTCCGGGAAAGGTTTTCCAGGCTGTCGCCAAATTCAATCCCGACACTCCGGACACGCTGGTGATGGGGCCGTGGGTTCATGGCGGCTGGGCCCATGGAGATGGCGATCACCTTGGCGAGATCAACTTCGCCAACAAAAATTCGCTGTACTTCAATGACGACGTCCTGCTGCCATTTTTCCGTAAGCATTTGAAGGGCGAAGGCAGCGCCAATCTGCCACGCGCGTTCATGTTTGAGACGGGCACAAACGTATGGCGTCGCTACGATTCCTGGCCGCCGAAGAATGCCGAGCCACGCTCGCTTTACCTCCGCGCGGGCGGAAAGCTCTCCTTTGACCCGCCCACCGAATCCACAAGCAGCTTTGATGAGTACGTCAGCGATCCCGCGCATCCCGTGCCGTTCGTGAATTTTCCGTCGCTCGGCGTGCCGCAGACTTACATGGATGCCGACCAGCGTTTCGCAGCGAAACGGCCAGATGTACTCGTCTACCAGACCGCCCCTCTTGATGAAGACGTCACAGTATCAGGTGCCGTCTCGCCGCACCTGTGGGTCTCCACCTCGGGCACCGATTCCGATTACGTGGTGAAACTCATTGATGTCTATCCCAACGATTTTCCAAATCCCGATCCCAACCCGAAGGAAGTGAAGATGGGCGGCTACGAGCAGCTTGTGCGCGGCGAACCCTTCCGCGGGAAATTCCGCAACAGCTTCGAGAAGCCCGAGCCCTTTGTTCCCGGCCAGCCCACCGCGCTCAATTTCGCGTTGCCGGATATCAACCACACGTTTCGCCGCGGGCATCGCATCATGGTGCAGATCCAGAGCACCTGGTTTCCCCTGGTGGACCGCAACCCGCAAAAATTCCTAAATATTCCAGATGCCACCGAAGCCGATTTCCAGAAGGCCACCGAGCGCGTGTTTCACTCGAAGTCCAATGCCTCCGCGCTCGTGCTTCCGGTCCTGCACTAGCGCCTAATCCAGAACTTCTCTTGCCTATACGTTGCGCCAGCTCCTAACCTAACCCCGTCATTCCGAGCGGAGTCCTCGAAGCGAGGAATCTCTCTGCCATCTTAGGTTCCGCACGCGTCGCAGATTGCCGGACACGCCCAGGCAAGGCGCAGACACCCTGTCGTCGCGTTCCCATCGGCGCATCTTCCTCTTGACCGTTGGTTCTAGCCGATCACATCAATGCTTCGGGTGAGAAGTGCTGCTCGCCGAGCTTTCAATCAACAGCGCTCCCTCAGCGCTATCTAGGGGTTCAATCAGTATGCCTGGCTCCCTCTTCTGTCTCCTCTCCGTAACCACCCGGAAGTAGTACACCTCTCCGGCTTCCGCGCTGAAACTTGCAGCCACCCGGTCCTTTGGAGGGCTTGATTGCCACCACGCACACATCCGATGTCCGCCGGCACTGACCGGAAAGAAAAAGTAAGACCGATAACGCGTCGCCCCCATCCAGGTCCCATCCACTCCGACTCGCACGATCGGGCCCCCAATGTAGCTGAAATTAGGATCCCGCTTTTCGTCGGCAAATACGTAAACGAGCGCCTTCCCGGGTTCCACCTGTCCCGTAGGATGCTGCTTCTTGTCTGTCTTTACATCAAACTCAGCCTTGTCTGGCCCGCAACTTGTCGTAGGCAACGATTCCGCAGTTTGCTCCTGCGCCCACAACGGCCCAGCAAGTACGAGAACAATGAACAGTGTCTTGAGCATGGTCTTTCCTGTCGATTATGGAAGGATATCCTTTCGTTGCCTGATTGCTCCCCCTTCGCGGTGGAGCGTGCCGCAAGACCTCGTGCTGGTGGGGTCGCAATCCTCTAACTGTGCTGCTAGTTATTAGACGGATTCCATGACCAGCGTGGTTGCCACAACTATTTGCGCGATTGCGGGAGGCCTGCATCACATGAACACGCGAAAGCCGCCAGCCCCGGCGTTCCGGTTTTCATGGGAATCTTTTTGAGGTGGGGAGTGTTACTTCGCTTTTTCAGAACAATCCGGGAATCTTCAAACCGGCCATGCCGGGTATGCCGCCCGCAAGACTCTTCATCTGGTTGGCCAGTTCTTCATCCACGCGCCGCGCCGCTTCATTCACCGCGGCCCGCACCAAATCCTGCAGCATCTCCTGATCCTTGCTCGCAAACACTTCCGGTTCGATTCTTACGTCCAGCACTTGCTTCTGGCCGTTCATCTTCACCGTGACCATGCCGCCGCCGGCGGAAGCCTCCACCGCGACCGAGTTCACCTGCCGCTGCAGGTCTTCCTGCACCTGCCGCAGCCGCGAAAGCATCTGTTGGAGAGCGTTGACTTCCATAATTTTAAAGCCCCACCTTTCAGTGCGACTTCACTCCTCTTCGCGCCGTCGCACTTCGGAAATTCTTCCTCCGAAACGCTGCAGCATGGATTTCACCATCGGGTCGTTCTCAAACTGCGCGCGCATTTCCTGCGTCGCCGATGCCGCGCGTGTCGAAACAGGGGCATTCGCCGCACCAGTTTCGAGTCTAGCACAGACGCGCACCGTGCGCCCTAGTACCTTGTTCGATGCGGCACGAATCTTCTCCATCGTGTCGCGCCCTTCGATTAGTCCGGCGAACGTGCTCTTCTCCGCCGGAAAACAAATTCGCAATTCGCCGCCTTCCAGTTCCCAGCGCGACGCATGCTCTAGCAATTCCGCGATAAATTTCTGCTGCGCCTGAATCGCGGATTTGATTTCGGCCACTTGCTCCATCGTCAGCCCCGCTACCGCCAATTCGGCCGCTGCGGTTTTGATGGGCTCGGGCACGGCAATGGATGTTTTTTCGTTGGCCGGCGCCACTTCACTTGATTGTTTCGCGGGCTCCGGAATGCGCGCCGGTGCCGCCGCAGCCGCAATGCCGCTTGCGCCCCATGCGCTTGCCGCCATCGGCTTCGCTTCTGCCTGGGGTGAAACGGCGTTAGCCGATGCTGACCGCGAGGGGAGCGTCGGAGTTGCGGACCCTGATCCCGTACCTCGCGGTGCTGTTCCGCCTTGCGAACCGCTGCCTCGCGTTTGCGACAGTAATTCTTCGAGTGGACCCAGTCGCGCCGCGTTCACCATGCGGAGCAATCCCATTTCCAGGTGCACGCGCGGGTCGGATTTGTGCCGCAAATCGTTTTCCGTCTGCAGCAATATCTGGAAGTAGCGCGTCAAATCTTCTTCGCTGAAAAGCGCCGCGGCTTTCGCCAGGCCCGGCCGCTGCTCCGGTGTCGCGGCAATCAGATCCGAATCTGCGCCGCACACGCGGGCGATCAGCAGGTTGCGCATGTGGCGAATCGCTTCGCGGCAGAAGTGCTGCAGGTTGCGGCCCTCTTTCTGGAAGGTGTGTACCAGGCCCAGCGCGCGCTCCGCCGATTGTCCGGCGATGGCTTCGACAAGCTCGCGCAGCGCATCTTCAGGCACCACACCGAGAAGGTTGCGCACGGGCTCATCCTGAATGTCGTCGCCGCAATACGCGCGCGCCTGCTCCAGCAGGGACAGGGCATCGCGCATGCTGCCTTCCGCCATGCGTGCCATCACGGAAAGCGCGCCATCGTCAATCTTCAAGCCTTCCTTTTCGGCGATGTATTGCAACCGGCTGGTGATTTCGTTGAACGTCAGCGCGCGAAAATGAAAATGCTGCGAGCGCGAGCGGATAGTGTCTTCCAGATCTTCGGGCTGCGTCGTGGCCATCACGAAAATTACGCGCTCCGGAGGTTCTTCCAGCGTTTTCAGCAACGCGTTGGAAGCCTCGCCCGTCAGCATGTGCGCTTCGTCGAGAATGACGACCTTACTGCGCGAAGCCGCCGGAGCGTAGCGCACCATCTCCCGCAATTCGCGGATTTGATCAATGCCGCGATTGGAAGCCGCGTCAATTTCGATGACGTCCAGCGAAGAGCCCGCAGCGATCTCCTTGCATGAATCACACTCGCCGCAAGGCTCGGCCGTCGGTCCGTTGACGCAGTTCAGCGCCTTGGCCAGGATGCGCGCCGCCGTAGTTTTGCCCACGCCGCGCGCCCCGCTGAATATGTACGCGTGCGCCACGCGATTCATCTTGATCGCGTTGGCCAGCGTTTCCGTTACGTGCTCTTGCCCTACAAGGTCCGCAAAACTCTGCGGCCGCCATTTACGCGCAATCACTTGGTAAGTCATACGTGCTTGGGTGCCCCATCCTTTGCGCTTTCTGCAAAGGGTGGGTTCATTTTCGGCGTACGCTCCGAAAAAGTCAAAACCCTTTGGAGTGCGGCAGCTGGCTGCCGCTTTTGCGGCCCCAGACACTCCTCCCAAACTGTCATCCTGAGAGCCGCTTCCGAGCGGCTCGAAGGATCTCACCCAAATGTGTTTGGCAGATTAGTTCTACAAAATGGCAGGAATGCAACTCAGACAACCAACCGCCTTACTGAAAACATACAACTGAAAACTGCCTACTGCTCCGCAAATCGAGGAACTTCGGGATCTCCGCGGCACACTCGGCTTACCCGGTACCGTTGCTCCCTTCCGGGCCTGGCGGGGTTCGCGGGACCTCGTTGCACAGAGCCCGAAGTTCCACGCTCCGGCAGTCCCACAGCGCGGGACTGCTCTTACAGCTTAACACAACCCTTTCCCAAGCCTCACGCGCCCTGCACAACCTGCCCTTTCTCCAGCTATACTCCAATAACCGAAGTGAGATGAACACCACGACTGAACCTCCTAAGCGCATGGCAAGACTGGCCGGCCGATTCGGCATCCTCCTGATCCTTGTCGCCATATCAAACCTTCTGCACGCAACTACGCGCACTGCCGAATATCAGGAAGTCCAAAAGAGACTTGCCTCCGGCTGGAACACCTGGGACCCACGCAGCGTTCTCCTGCACGTATTGCTTCCCGAAGGACTGGCGATTCGCACCGAACTCGATGAACAACTGCCGTCCGGCAAGCAGGTCCTGGAATTTGCGCAGATTGGCCGCACCGAGAAAGACGCAGAGATCGTCCGCATGGGCGATCATGCGATGGACGGAAGCTACACAGACGTGACCGTGCAATGGCGCGAGATGACTGTGCGCGTCCAGAGCGCCACGCTCGATGGTGATCTCCTTCTATTGATCACGCCGCTCCAACCTGGCCCGGCTCCCGTACGGATTTCCGTGGTGGCGGAAATGTTGTGGAACCACCCCGGCAGCATGCAGCGCATGGATGACCAAATCGAAGCCAGCCTTTCCGGCAAGGCCATCCGAGTTTTTTCCACGGCCTCTCCGCTGAGCGATTCCGCCCATCCAGCGTCGGAACCCCGTCTCACGTTTGATGTAAACGGACCACTAGGGATCTCCACTGGAAAGAAACTCAGCCTTTCTGAAATCACCCGACAAATCGAGCAGCGCCGCCTTGCGCATGAGAAGCAACTCTCCATGCACGGCGATGACGTGGAACTGTTGCGCGCCATCGAAGCTGCGGTCGCATGGAACACCGTCTACGATCCCGTAGCGAAACGCGTCCTTACAGGTGTAAGCCGTCCGTGGGATGTGAACTGGGGCGGGTATGCTCTAGGCGAATGGGATACGTTTTTCGCCGCATACATGGCGGCCGAATTTAGCCGCGATCTTGCCTATGCGAACACCATTGAGATGCTGAATGAAATGACCCCGGCGGGTTTCGTGCCCAATTATTCGGCGCCCACGATGTCGAAGAGCTTTGATCGCTCCGAACCGCCCATCGGCTCCTGGGCAGCATTGGAACTCTACAAAAAATTTCACGACCGCTGGTTTCTGGAAACCGTGTACCCGGATCTGCTGCGTTGGAATCGTTGGTGGCAACAGCACCGCGTTCAGGATGGCTACCTGGTCTGGGGTAGCGATCCCGTTGACCCGCGCCTCTCACCTCTTGCAGCATCAGACGATTCCATCAACGCTCTGCTCGGCGCAAAGCTTGAATCCGGCTTGGATAACCTCTGCATGTGGGATGGCGCCGCGTTCGATCCGCAAACACACCACATGCTTCTGGCCGACGTGGGCCTTATCAGCCTTTACATTGTGGATTCGGAAACGCTGGCGACGATTGCCGAAACGATTGGCCACACGCAAGAAGCCGCCGAGTTGCAAGCACGCGCGAAACTCTACCGCGGGAAGTTGGCGGAACTTTGGAGCGAGCCGGACGCGCTCTATCTGGACAAAGACCTTCGCGACGGTAAGCTCTGGCCCAAGTTCTCCCCTACGACCTTTTACTCACTGCTTGCCCGAGCTGCCACTCCCCAGCAGGCCGAGCGCCTTGTTCAAAGGCATCTGCTGAACGAAAAAGAATTCTGGGGCGAATGGGTGATTCCAGCCTGCCCGCGCAATGCTCCCGCTTTCAAGGATCAGGATTACTGGCGCGGCCGCATCTGGGGCTCGATGAATTTTCTCGTTTACCTGGGCTTGCGAAACTATTCCCTGCCCGAGGCGCGCCATGCGCTGGCGCAACGTTCGCGCACGCTGCTGATGAAGGAGTGGACCAGCAAGCGTCATGTGCACGAGAATTATAATGGTTCCACGGGCGAGGGCGACGACGTTGAAAGCAGCGATCGTTTCTACCACTGGGGCGCCCTGCTCGGAATGATTTGGCTCCTGGATCAGCGCGATACTGTGCCGAGAGCCGCGAATTAGCAATGCACGCGTGGGTTACCATGCAGCACAGCTTCACAAAGGACACTTCTTACCATGACTGACTTCGCCCTGCTCCAGCCACACGACATCATGCAACTCCATCAGCAAGTCCGCGGAAGTTACGATGCCTTCAAGGCGAAAGGCTTGAAGCTTAACCTGACGCGCGGCAAACCCTCCTCGGCCCAGCTTGACCTGAGCGCTGAGCTGCTTTCTCTCCCGGGGTCGGCCAACTATGTTGCCGAAGGCGGAACCGATTGCCGGAATTACGGCGGTCTGCAAGGACTGGCCGAAGCACGACGACTGTTCTCCGGGATTCTGGGCGCGCCACCGGAAAACGTAATCGTGGCCAATAATTCCAGCCTCGCGTTGATGCACGATACGGTTGTCTACTCCCTGCTCAAGGGAACGTGCGACTCTGCGGCGCCATGGTCAAAACAGGGAGAAATCGCGTTTCTGTGCCCCGTGCCCGGCTATGACCGGCATTTCAAAATCTGCGAGGACTTCGGCATCCGGATGATTCCCGTGTCGCTGGGCGAAACGGGCCCCGACATCGAACAAGTGGAAAAGCTCGTCGCGCAAGACGTTTCGATCAGAGGCATGTGGTGCATTCCCAAGTACAGCAACCCCACTGGTACCGTATATTCCGATGCGGTCATCGAGCGTTTGGCGGCGATGCACACAGCAGCTCCGGACTTCCGGCTCTATTGGGACAACGCCTACGCCGTGCATCACTTGACGAACGAACGCATCGCCATCGCCAACATCATCGAACTCTGTGCCCGCAACGGCCATCCCAATCGCCCGCTGGTTTTCGGTTCAACTTCAAAGATTACGTTTGGTGGTGCCGGACTGGCGCTATTTGCCTCATCGAAGGACAACGTGAACTGGCTTCTTACACGCTTGGCCACTCGCACTATTGGGCCGGACAAGGTAAATCAGTTGCGACATGTGCGCTTTCTGAAGAACGAGGCAGGCATCCTCGGATTGATGGATCGCCACGCGGCACTCATCGCGCCCAAATTCCAGAAGGTGCTCGAGGTCTTTGCGGAAAAGCTATCCGGAATTCCCAACGTCACTTGGACACGGCCCAAGGGCGGTTACTTCATTAGCCTCGACGTTCCCGAAGGCTGCGCGCGCCGCGTGGTTGCTCTGGCCAAAGAACTCGGCGTAGAACTCACCCCCGCCGGAGCCACGCATCCCCACGGAGTGGATCCAAGCGACCGCACGATTCGCATCGCCCCCACATTCCCCGAATTGCCCGAAGTTGCCCAAGCGGCTGAAGGCGTGGCTGTGTGTGTACTTCTGGCCGTCACCGAAAAACTGGCCCAGCATGCGCCGGCTTAGCTCGGGGAAGGATCGTTTGTGATGAACATTTTCTTCCGCGAAATACCCAATGCGCTGCGCCGCGCCCGCTTGCCCATTCTTTGGATGGGCCTCACCTACGCGGTCGGCGTGGTTTCCGGCGCAGTCATGGTGCATTCCCACAACGACTTTGCTGTTTCGTATCGGGATCGTCTGGTCGGGCGCGCCCAAGCGAGCGATCCATCCGCGGTAGCCTTGAACCGCGGCTTTCCCGTCCGCGCAGCGTTCCTGGATTTTGCGGGCAACCTCGGTCGAGGCGCGGTTCCTTCCACAATGATGGGCCTTGCGGTCGTGATGCCTTTCCCGCTGGCCGCATTTCGAGGATGGATTGGTGGAATTGTCTCGATCGACGGCGAGCATAAGAGCCGCCTAAGCCACGGGCGCGAGCGACTGTACTATCTCGGCGTACTGCTTCTGCAACTGATCCCGTATTCGTTGGCAGGCGGGACTGGGGTCCGCCTTGGGCTTGCGTTTCTCTTCCCAAAGGGGCGATGGGGCTATCCAGGCTCCGGACGATGGCTCGGTCTTCCTGCAGAAGGTCTCCGAGACGTCGGTCGCATCTATGCGTTGATCGTCCCGCTCTTTCTCCTGGCCTCGCTGGTTGAGTTTCTGGCGGCCTAACTTGGGCTTCTTGGTCGCTGATAACTGTTTGCTGACCGCCCTACTTCGCGGCCTTGCCAAACTCAACACACCCCAAAAACATCTCGCCGCACGCTCTCTCAAATGATCTACACTTCATCTCGGTTGGAGTTCCTCCACAACCGCCTTGTGCCTGTTCGCAGCGGGCGCAGGGTCCGCGCGCCAGCGCAGCGTCCCGTTCGCGGGACCTCCCTTCGTTACGGGGACATCACACCTGCACACACAGTGCAGGCAGGAGGAATTTGCATGAAAGTTGTCGTATCTCTTCTATCGGTATTTGCCCTAGTGTGCTCCGCGGCGCCACCCACCTACGCCGAGCCGCGCCAGGTCCTGCAGGGCACGGAAATTCATCTGACGCTCATCAACGACCTCAACTCGTCCAGCGCCCGCGAAGGCGATCCCTTTATCGCGGTTCTGGCGCAACCGGTGGCGCTTGAAAGCCGTATCATTCTCCCCGCCGGCACGCGCGTGCACGGCGTCATCGGCACCATCCAGCGTCCCAAGCAGTTTGCAATGTTCCGCGGCCAGGCCTACATGAACCTCACCTTTAAGAGCATGGAGATCGATAGCCGCCTCATTCCGGTACAGATGAGCCTGCTGGCCATCGGGCAGCCGCGCATCAATTCCGACAGCAAGCGCCGCCGCGACGTCAAAATCGTGGAAGGCGAAATGGTGGAACAGAAACACGACTACAAGGGCGACGCGCTGGACCTGGCAGTGGGCGGAGGCGGCGGCTCCCTAGTCGGCTTGGTCTTCAGTAATGTCGCCCGTGGCACGGGCATCGGCTTCGCGGCCGGAGCCGTTTATGTTGTCGCTCGCAAGGGCAAGAACGTGGAGCTCCCCGCACAGACGGGAATGCTGGCGCGGCTCGATAGCACCGTTACGGTGCCGTTCATTGCCGCAAGCAACGGCTCTACCGGCAGCACTACGAATTCCCGATAGCACAAGAAAGCAACCTCCTCTCAACCGCCCGCTCGTGGCAACGCGCGCGGGCGGTTCTTATTACGAGATGAGTAAGGCCGTAGCAAACAAACCTCTTAGCGGCGGGAGGTGGGCGCCGCGATTCCATCAGGGGAGAATCACGGCGCCCGTGAGGGTTCTGGCTGGGCAATTCGTGGACTTTCTTTGGGGAGTGAGGATTGACTCGAAGAAACAATGAAGTCCGGCCGAAACCAGTCTACTTTGTCTTCAAGTTTTACAACTCAACTTCTGGCCATGAGATGTGCAGGAGTGAGGCCACTGTGAGGATTTTCCAACTCGCTGCAAACTCTGTATTTACCTAAGGCCCTTGCGCGCGCGCTTGCATCACCACGGGAAGCCGTTCCGTTACGGGACAATCCCTGTGGAAATCCTAACGTCCTCACCTTCTGCGGCGTTTCGCTTTACTTCTCTGCGGCATTCCCCCATTCACTTTTTTTATTCGCTGCATTGGTTTTTTGCGTTGCGCCTTCCGGCTTTTTCCAATTGACGCTCCGTGGAACGCCGCGATACCTTTTATCCATCAAGGGACCGCATGCTGGGCACCAAACAAATTAAAAAATTCCGGATCGCTCCATCTCAAGGAGATTCATGTCCAACGAACTGCGTAATTTTCTAGCCCTCAGTTATGAGGAGCTCGAAGAACTGAATTTGAAAGCGAAAGAGCAACGCAAGAAACGCATTCCCTTCGGCAAAATCCAGGAAGAACGCCTGAAGTATCTTACCGACGAAAAGCGTATTAAAGCGGTCACGGTCCTCTTCTCCGACCTCGAGGGCCGTCTCCACATGCTGGATTACGATAAGAAATTCCTCATCAAGAGCTTTGACAACCTCACTTTTGACGGCTCCTCCATTCGTGGCTTTACCGCGCAGCGCGAAAGCGATCTTCGCCTCGGCATGGATTGGGCTTCCTTTTACTGGGCGCCCGCGGACATCTTCGGCGGCGGCAAAGTCCTGGTCTTCGGCGATGTCATTGACAAGGATGGCTCGCCCTACAGCGCCGATATCCGCGGAGTCCTCAAGGGCTACGCCGACTCGCTCTATAAAAAGGAAGACTACACGCTCAACGCCGCAAACGAGATCGAAGGCTTCCTCTTTCAGGGCCCTGACGCCGAGCGTCTGTATCACGAGACCGGCAAGTTCGAGTATGTCAATACCGGTGGCTACTACCACTCGCTACCCGGAGATCCCCTGCGCACTTTCATTGACACTACCGCCGAAGTGCAGCGCGCCATGGGTTTCCAGAACGAGAAGGACCACCCCGAGGTTGCGCCCTCGCAGTTTGAGATCAACTATGGTTACACCGACGTGGTCGGCGCCGCCGACCAGATCCAACTTTACAAGTTGATCTGCCGCCAGGTGGCCAACAAAATGGGCCTCACGGCGAGTTTCCTGCCCAAGCCCGTTGTGGGCGTTAACGGCAGCGGCATGCACACCAACGTTTCCGTCAGCAAGGAGGGCAAGAACCTCTTCTGGGATCCCAAGGGCGAGGAAAAGCTCAGCAAATTCGGCTGGGCTTTTGTCGATCGCGTTCTCACGCACGGCAACGACCTCTGTTTGGTGATGAATTCGAGCGTCAACGCCTATCGACGCCTGGATCCACACTTCGAGGCACCCAATCAGCTTAAAGCTTCGGCCGTTGATCGTGGCGCCATGATCCGCATCCCCATTGGCAACGAGCGCAGCATGCGCGTCGAATTCCGCGCCGTCGCCCCCGACGCCAATCCGTATCTCGTGATGTACTCGATTTTCAAAACCGGCCTCGAAGGAGAAACCGCAAAAATCAAGAATCTCCGCTCCGCCGAGCGCTATCTTCCGGACAACATTTACACGGCCATCGAAAACTTCGACAAAGTCGAGTGGACCGGCGAATTGCTCGGAGCCGACGTTAAAGCTCGCTATTCCGATTTGAAGAGGGCTTCCGCGGATCGCTGTGCGCGCTCCCTCGGGACCATCGTCAAAGCTCCCGAAGTCCAGTTCCACCACGAGGTCTATAACCAGTTCCTCTGGAACAAGTTCTAGAACCAGGCTGTATTCCATTGTTGCGGACTCCCTGGTGCTTGCCAGGGTCCCCGAAACGCCCGCCGGTTTCTCCCGGCGGGCGTTTTGCTTCTTCACCGGACGTGGACGCGCCGTTATTTGTAGTTCTTAGAGGGAGTTGTGGTCAGAAATTCCACACCGCAGCGATACAGCTTGCCATTGGGGAAATCGGAGACGCTGGCAATGCGTGCGGGAACAAAGATCGCTGGTGCCTGCGGCGACTCCGGCGAGAAGGGCACGGCAATCATCACGGAGATGTTCACCAGATAAAAGTTCTTGGTTTTGAAGCTCATCCCCCCACGCGACATGTCAATGCACACCACGATGTCGTCGCCAAACGCTTCGCTGCGCACACAAGCAAAATAATTCACTTTGGCGCGCACGCGTTGCCGCCGCTCGAGCAGCGGCGCGGGAGCGGGGAGCGCTTCTGTCCGGGAAGCCGGGAGCGGTTGCAGAAGCGGCTTCGGGGTGGCCGATGCGGGCGGCAAATCCAGGACGGCGACAGCCGTTGGCGCCGGCGGCTGCTTTGCCCCAGATGAGAGTGCCGCGACCACCGGGCGCAGCGACGGCAGGTGCGTGGTCTGCTTCCACACTGTGGCCAGGCCGCAGTTGTCGCAATGGCGCACCAGCCCTCCGTGAATCGCGCACACGTCGAATTCAAAATCGCCATTTTCTACGGTAAGAGGCGCGTGGCAACTGCAGCATTCCAGAGAGAGGACCAGGGGGTGCTCTTCGGGTGGCGGGGGCGCTGGAAACTCTGCTTGCCAGAAGTCCAGCAACTCATCCATAAAAGCCACGCCGTAGGTGTGCACTCCTTCGCTTTCCGCGATTTCACCGACCACACGGATTTCCGTCTCACGATTGCTCACCATCGAACGCAGAGTGAGTTCCTGCTCGGCAATCAGCTTTTTCAAGGAGACAATGCCTGCGCCGTGCAGGCTCAGCACCACCGTCTTGGTGACTTCAGAGAAGACACGGCCTTCCGAATCGGTGCCGATCAGGAGGATGGGAACCTGCTTGGAAATGCGTCCGCTACGACGGGCCTTTTGGTCGGTCATCTTGGCAACCTGGGGAAGGGGCCAAGAGTTTTACTGATTTCATGATAGCCGAGGGAGAGTGCGGGGCTTCAAGAATTCAAACGCGTGTTGCCTGAAAGGAACGGCAACCACAGCCCATGAACCCGCGAGTGCCGGAAAGAGAGTCAAGAGCAGCGTGCTTCCAAGGGACCAGGCGTGAGGAAAAAACAGCAGCACAGTGCGAGCTTAGCCGGGCAACAGTGTTTCCTGGCTGGCCACGGCCTGCCAACCACGCTGGCCATAAACAAAAACCTGCATGACACGGGACTGCCGGCTGAATATGTGGCCCGCTTGCGTGCCGCGTGCCGACCACACCGAAGTGATCACAGCGGTGTCTTGAAAGATGCGGATGCGCACATCCGACACGACATAGGTCTCGTACGTCGCCGGCGCACTTTGGACATAGGCCATCATGGCGGTTTTGTCCATCATGACGCCGTTGGGCGCCGTCCCGACGAAGTCCTCTCCATACACGCGGTGAAAAAATGAGGGATTCTTGAGTTGTACGGCCCGAGCGGTCTCCCGCACCAGGTTCACGAGTTCCTCGCGGTGCAGTTCCGCTTCGGCGGCCATTTCCTTGCGTTCATCGACAGTGCATTGAGCGCGGGTAGAGGGGCAGAGGATAAGGTAGGAGGCGAACAGAATCGTCAGCGCAATAATTGTTTTCATCGAAAAACACCTCAACCATCTGACCTCGAAGGTCCGTGTCAGAAAGCCGGCTCGTTTTCAGAGGCGGCCGGCTCCTGCTGTGAGTATAGCGAGGAACGCGGGAGCTGCAGGAGCGTGGTGCGGTGAAAGTAAGCAGCGAGAGCGGGCTGAAGAATTGGCGCGTCCCGGCGGAGTGAGTCGGGGTTCAGGATCGCTGGAACGCGCCCAGGAGGAAACGAGGATTGCATTAACTATGGAGCGATTTGAAACTCATGCGGCCGCGCCCGTAGTATGCGTGTGCGGGCGAATCTCCACGCCGTCGCGTTTCAGGTAGCGGTACAGGCTGGTGCGGCCAATGCCCAGAATCTGCGCGGCGCGCAGGCGGTTGCCGTTACACATTTGTAGAACTTTCTGAATGTGGTGCTTGCGGACTTCGTCCAGCGATAGCGGATGCCACTCTTCGTCGTTGGCCAGGCGCGCATTGCGATGCTGCAGGTGTTCGGGAAGGTCGCTGATGTCAATGAAATCGCCGGTGGCGGTGATGCAGGCCGTGGAAATCACGTTTTCCAATTCGCGGACGTTGCCCGGCCAAGGATGCTGAAGAAGCAGTGTTTGCGTCCGGCGCGTGAGGCCCGCGATGGTCTTGCCGTAGGCATCGTTGTACTTCTTCAGGAAAAACTGCACCAGAAGCGGAATGTCTTCCAAACGCTCGGCCAGCGATGGAATGCGGATCTGTATGGAACTCAGCCTGTAGAAAAGATCTTCACGGAAGCGCCCGGTAAGCACTTCGGCGCGAAGGTCGCGGTTGGTGGCGGCGATCAGCCGGACATTCACCTGCTTGATTTCGGGGGAGCCGACACGCTGAATCTCGCGGTTCTGTATGACGCGCAGCAGCTTGGCCTGCATGGGCAGAGAAGTTTCTCCCACCTCATCCAGGAACACCGTGCCCCCGTTGGCATACTCGAACAAGCCCGGGCGGGTGTCCGTGGCTCCGGTGAACGCACCTCGCACATGGCCGAACAACTGGCTCTCCAGAAGGGTATCCACCAGCGCGGAACAGTTGCACACCGCCATGCGCTGCTGGCTCACCGGGCTGATCTGATGTATGGCGCGGGCAACGAGCTCTTTGCCCGCGCCGGTGGGACCTACGAGGAGAACGTTGGTGTAGTGGCGGGCAACCTTGCGGGTAAAGTCGAAGACCTCCAGCATGGCCGGGCTTTTGCCGATGATGCCGTGGAATTCCAGGTCCTTCAGGAGTTGCTCCTCCAGCGCGCGTACGCGGCGCCGCTGATCGTAGAGCGCCGCAACATCGTCGAGGGTGCGCTTCAGACGCACATGATCTATCGGCTTTGGCAGGAAGTCGGTGGCGCCGCGGCGAATCGCCTCCAGCGCGTTGTCCAGCGTGTAGTCTGCCGTCATGACAATAATGTGCAGGCCGGGATCGCAGCGTAGCGCGCGATCCAGGAACTCGAAAGGCTCCGCATTCTGCAGGTGGATGCTGGCAAGAACCAGTCGGCAGCGGCCAGAGCGGATCAGTCGGAGTGCTTCCTCCGGATCACCCGTGGGGATGGGCTCATAACCGAAATCGGAGATCAGCCCGGAGAGCGATTCGCGCTCGAGGGGCTCGTCGTCAAAGACGCATGGTGTAAGCGCGGTGTGTAGGGTTGCGACTTCTACGGATTTGTACGTTGCGTATGCCATGTACGAAGCAAAGGCAACAAGTGTGCCAAACCCGGCGCCGCATGTTTCGCGCTGGAGATTTTGCTCCACGATGCAGCAGCAAAAAGGCCTGCAAGCATAAATAGTGTGCAATGAATGAACTACTGGCGTGCTCCACCGGAAGGATTAGAAAACGAGAAGGAACGGGCGGGAGGAAACGTTGCAAAGGAAATCGAACTCTCTCCCAAATCGGGCCATTGTTCCGAAACGGCAGGGAATCCTAATTCACCGGGAACTGATTTCGCCCGTGACGAGGTTGCACCGGACTCAAACGGAATTCGTGACCGCCCTGCGTGTCGCACCCGATGAATTCAGCCTCATAGGCGACCGGGAAGGAGCGCTGGAGGGCTACCGGCTGCAGCATGCGTATGAAAACAAGGGCCCCTTCGCCAAGCATGTGTTTCAACGAAATATGTTTGCCGGCAAAGTCGTCCCAGGAAAGCTCGGACTTCTCCACGAAAAAAATTTCATCCTCGTCCCAGCCGGAAACCTCCACGCGGTAGTTACTGGCAATCGACAACGTTTCGGAGAGCACAGGAATTCCTCCGGTGCATGGAAGAGCAGTTGTTTTGCCAGTGGAAGGGAATGCAACAGAGAGCAGGGGAAGCATTTAAGCGAGATTAAGAAGAAGCAATGTGTACGGGAGAAACAGTACCACAAGGATGTGGTTCAGAGTGAAGCACTCCGCTCACGCGATTTCGCGAGCATTAGAAAAATATGCGGAATGCCGTCCGCTCCACGATCGGAAAAATCCGCTGGAAGATGACCAGGCCAACAAGGAGACCAGCCATGGCGTAGCTGTTGCCGCGAATCCAGTCGAGGTACTTCTGGGCTTGCTCTTCGCTCATGAACAACATGACGGCAGTGCTGCCATCCAGCGGCGGCACTGGGATGAGATTGAAGGTGCCGAGGAGAAGGTTCAACGAGAAAAGAACGAAGAAAGTCGTCAGCGCAATGTCCGGTTTGCCCGTAAGCGGGTCGATCCCGAAGAGGTGGTAGGAGCGCCCGACGCGAAGCGCCAGAGCTGCCAGCAGCATCAACGTGAAATTGGCGGCGGGACCTCCCAGGGCCATCCAGGCAGAGCGCCGGGGATGACGGCGTTCCCAGAGAGGATCGTAAGGAGCACTGGCCCAGCCGATCATGCCTCCCCACAGAAAGAAGCTCAGGATGGGTATAACCACCATGCCAAACGGAGATCTGCGGATGTGCGGGATGGGGTTCAGCGAGAGTTGGCCGCCGAGAGCGGCCGTGCTGTCTCCTCCGATTTTGGCGACAAGAGCGTGCGCCGCTTCGTGGCACGTGGTGGAGAAAAGAAACGCGACATACCAGATGAACGCGAGAGCTAGTGTTTCGGGAGAAAGATCGGGCATAGAGAACTTTAGGTTAGGGTGTCAGGCCACCGAATGCAAGGAAAGCCAGGATAGGGAAGCAAGAAACAAAAAAGTGCCAGCAAATAGGTTGCATCCTCCGGGATTCACGAGGGACAGTATCGCACAAAACGCACGGAACAAACGGATTACCGGATCCGCGGGACGCGCCGGAATGTTCTAGGCAGGAATGGATCTTTGCTGTATCTTTGAGGCAATCAGTGTGTTGGCCGCCTTATTCTGGTGTGCTGAGGAATGCCGATTGAGGGTTCACGATGAAGGCATGTTTCCTTAGCACACCCGCGGCCGTCGAAAGCAATCCCTTACAGTTCGGAGAATTTGAAACGCCCGAGCCGGGCGCGGACGAAGTGCTTGTGCACGTACAAGTGTGCGGCGTGTGCCGCACGGATCTGCACGTCATTGAGGGGGAGCTGCCGGCGAAACGCTCGCCGGTAATCCCCGGGCATCAAGTTGTGGGTCGTATCGTCGCAAGAGGTGCGCGCGCGGAGCGATTCGCCGTGGGCACGCGTGTGGGAATCGCCTGGCTCCACAAGACGGACGGCACCTGCGAATACTGCCGCCGCGGCGAGGAAAATTTGTGCGATGCGCCGCTGTTCACTGGCTACAGCGTGAACGGCGGGTACGCGGAATATATCGTTGCTCCGCAGGACTTTGTGTACGCAATGCCAGATGGGTTTCCAGACGAGCAGGCGGCGCCGTTACTTTGCGCGGGAATCATCGGCTACCGCTGCCTGCGGTTAAGCGGAATTCAAGGCGGCGAGCGGCTAGGCTTTTACGGTTTTGGCGCGGCCGCACATGTGGCGATTCAAGTGGCCCGGCATTGGGGTGTCGAGGTGTACGCGTCAACGCGCGATCCGCGGCACCAGACACTTGCGCGAGAGTTGGGAGCCAAATGGGCCGGGGGAACACTGGAGCCGCCCCCAAAGAAGCTGGATGCAGCCATCGTGTTTGCGCCTGCGGGAGAGATCGTGCCCGCGGCTCTTCAGGCCTTGCGTAAAGGCGGGCGTTTGATCCTGGGCGGCATCCACATGAGCCCAATACCCTCCCTTGCCTACGATCTGCTGTATCAGGAGCGGATGATTCGCAGTGTGGCCAACAACACGCGGAAGGATGGCGAAGAACTCCTGCGCCTGGCCGCGGAGATACCAGTGCAGACGCGAGTCCAGGTGTTTCCCCTGAAAGAAGCCAACCGGGCCCTGAATGCGCTGAAAAACGACGCGATACCAGGTGCAGCAGTACTCCGTGTAAACGAGTAACTCACCCTTTCCGGCCCTGCCCAAAGGCTAACCGGGCTTTTTGGGGGCAGGCGAATGGATAATACCAACCAAAGCAGTTCCTGGTAGCGGAAACCTCGCAGAGTCCAATTCACGACTGGTTGCGAGAAGCGCAGCATGAGGATTACTGCCGTCCCGAGCCCGTCGGAACAATGGGTGCCAAAGCGGGGCAGCGAAGGAGCAAGACCTCCCGACCGTAGGTGCTCTTGGGTTGTGCGGGCAGGGAAGGCAAGTGAAAGGAACCTTAGGGTTTATAGTGATAGCTTAAGATTTCAACAGTTGTCTGTGTGATTTCGCATCACAAAATGGGGGAAAAGACTCAAGACTGCTCTCCAGAACCTCTTTCTGCCGCCTGCTGAGACTGGTTAAGTGGCGGTAACCGAACGGGTTAGGTCCAGTTTATCGTTTTGATTCGGTTCGGCACAGGGGGTGCACATAGGAACACAAGATATGGGGTCAATGAATGAGCGCTTCCCTCGTTCGGGCTTTCTTGATGCAGCTGGGGCTTCCGCTGAGTGCAGTTCTTCCGACTCGCTCCATAAGCCTTCAAGAGAATGGAATGGCGCAATTCCCGGGGGGACGAGGATTGGTTGAAACTTATTGATCCCTGTAGCAGTTGACGGGGAGAAGAGCATGACGGTGAAAATGACAAATCGCTCCCGCCGCGTGGCGTATCTGGTATTGCTGTTGATGGTGGCCGTAGCTTTGACCTCGGCTCTGGTTCTCGCCGCCGAAAGCAACTCGAACAGCGAAAAAAAGGAAGTTTCCCAGCACATTCCTGCCAGCACACAATCGACAAACCTGCGCGCGGAGTTTGACGGATGTCCATGCGCCTAGCCACTGCTGCACGACACCTGGCCTTGACGCTGGGAAGTGCGGCTGTGCTTTTGTTGGTGGGCGTCGTGCCGGCCAAGGCGGATATACACCCGGTGCCCCTCGATAAGAATGCGGATTCGGCGAAGTGCCTGGAATGTCACGCGGAGAAAGCCAAAGGGAAATCGGTGCACACGGCGATCTCGATGGGGTGCACCACGTGTCACGAGATTCGCATCAACAAGGATGTTACTCGCGTGAAGCTGACCACTACGACGCCGCAAGCGCTGTGCTTCACGTGCCACGCGGACAAAAACGCAGCGGAACTTAAAGGGCTGGTGCACAAGCCGGCGGTGCGCGATTGCCTGAAGTGCCATGACCCGCACAGTTCGGATAATAAATTTCAATTGTTGAAGCCGACTTCGGGCAGCGCGAAGGAAAACCTCTGTTTAGGCTGTCACACGACCGGCTTGAACGTTCCCGAAAAGGGCAGCAGGCATGCCGCGTTGGATATGGGTTGCGAGACATGCCACCTCACCCACAAGACCGGCGAGAATCCCAGCACCGAAAACCTGAACCACCTGACCAAACCTGCCCCGGCGCTCTGCGTCGATTGCCACGATCCAAAGGACGCCGACCTGCAAAAGGCGCACCAGAACCAACCGTTCGGCACAGCGGATTGTTTGCAGTGCCACGATCCGCACCAATCGGCGGCACCGAAGCTGATGGCCAAGTTCATGCACCCGCCCTTTGCGGACAAGCAATGCGAAGTATGCCACGCGCCAGCGAAGGACGGGAAAGTGGTGCTGACGCAGCCAGACACGAAGTCACTGTGCGTGATGTGCCACGACGTGCAAGCCAAGCAGATCGCCTCAGCGAAGGTGCAGCATCCGGGAGCGGCCGGTGATTGCACCGACTGCCATTCGCCACATGCCAGCAGGACGCCGGGGCTGCCCAAGACCGGCGCGGTAAACATCTGCCTGCAATGCCACCTTGACATTGCGGAACTGGCCAAGAAGAAAGTGCGCCACCAGCCAGCTTTCGTGGACGGTTGTGGCACCTGCCACGACGCGCATGGCAACGATAATGAGCATTTATTGCGAGTCAAGGATGTCAACACACTTTGCCTGGAATGCCACGGACCGGACACCGTGCCGGAGCGGCTGGAAAGCCAGCATCTGATCGCCATTTTCGATGGAAAAGTGAAGTTGCCGGGAAACTATCACGTTCCTGTCCTCACATTGAAATACAACGCGGGGCACCCTGTGGAGTTTCATCCCGTGGCAGGGCCGATTGATGCGAAGAATCCTGCTGCCGGGCAGATGAACTGTTTGACCTGCCACCAGGCGCACTCTGGAAATCAGCCCGGAATGCTGGTGAAGGATCAGAAGGCGGGGATGGATTTCTGCAATACCTGCCACAAGGGCAGGTTGAACTAGGAGTTAGGAGAGACGTAGGCATGTTCGCTCATCGCTCAAACACGAATCGCGGCTCAAAGGTTCTGGCAGCCCTGGCTGGATTTCTGGCGCTCGCACTGAGTCTGCCTGTAGTCACGGATGCGGCCCAGAAAAAAAGTAAAGCGGACCCCAAAGCGCAACTCCAGAAGCGTGTGAACTTTGATATCAGCAAGATCGTGTGGCCGAGCCCGCCCGAAATCGCGCGGGTCAAGTTCGTGGAACAGCTCACCGGTCAAAAAATCGATTTCAACCGGCCAATCAATAAACCGCAGAAGCAAAAGCAGAATTGGATGGACCGATTGGCAGGCACGAAGCCGCAGGTGGACACGATTCAGGATCTGCCTTTCCAACTGGTGCGCACCTACGGCCTCGCTTTTGATTCCAAGGGAAACATCTACGCGGCGGACCAGGCCGTCGGAGCGATCTTCGTCTTTAACCCGGATTCCGACAAAAAATTCGACGTGCAGATGATTCGCAACGGCAAGGAAGCCCGTTTCGGATTGATCAACGGGCTGGCGATTGACGATAACGACAAACTCTTCGTCAGTGACGACAGATTTCACAAGGTCATCGTTATCAATCCGCAGCACCAGGAAGAATCCTCCTTTGGCGCCGACGTTCTGGTGCGCCCCGGCGGCATGGCCATTGATACGGAGAACCGTTTCCTGTACGTGGTGGACACGGGCGACGACGTTGTGGATGTGTTCGATGCGGATAGCTACAAGCTGCTGCGAAAGATCGGAACGCCAGGAAAGAAACACTCCTTGAGCGATCCGGGAGATTTCTCGTTGCCGACGAATGTAGCCGTGGACAAGGAAGGGAATGTCTACGTGACGGACACACTGAACAATCGCGTGGAAATCTTCGACGCGGACGGGAAATTCGTCAGCTCGTTTGGAAGAAGCGGCGACGGCCCCGGGCACTTCGCGCGGCCCAAGGGCATCGCACTGGACAGGGATGGCCACATTTGGGTGGTCGACGGAGTGCAGCAGCGCGTGCAAGTTTTTGACAGCGAAGGACGCCTGCTGATTTATTTTGGCGAGCCCGGGAATTGGCCTGGGCAGTTCTCCGCCCCCTATGACATTGCCATCGATCCAAAGAGCAACCACGTGGTCACGTCAGAGCAGTTTCCGGGACGTGTGCAAATGTTTCGCTATGTGACGGACGCGGAAGCCGCGGCGGAGAAAGACAGCCACGCGGAGCAGCCCAGCAGCACTACACCCAAGCCGGCGACGGGGCCGGCACAAAAGTCGCCGGAGGCTGCGCCATCGAAGAGTGGCGCCGCGGAGAAGGCGCAAGGATTGGTGACTCCATGAGGCACCAAGAGCTCTGGTTGTCTCCGGACAGCCAAGACAGGAGGGGATGGGTCCGGCCGGCCCGTCCCTTACTGATTCGGAGAAGTATTCGTTCGAACGAAACAGCAGTGCAGTGTTGCAACACAAATCAGGAGGTTCTTTCAATCATGAAAAGAATCATGTTGGTACTAATAGGGGTTCTGGCGGCGGCGACGTTTGCTTCCGCTCAGCCCAACCCCAATTACTCGTCGCCGACGGACGTCTTGGGTGCGCACCTCGTTTATGGCCGGGGTTGCGTTGCCTGTCACGCGCCGCACAGCGGCGCCCGGGGCAACGGCATCGCAACGGCGGATCCCACAAGTGGCGATGCGGCGTTGTGGGGCGCGAATGTTACCCCGTACTACACCCAGACGTTTGCTTTTGGCGACGCGGGTGCTTACCCAGTCACGACACCGGCGAATATGGCCGCCGGCGCGCATGACCCAACGGTCGTTATCATGCTTTGCCTGAGCTGCCACGACGGCAACCTCGCAAAGAACGGAATGATGACGGGCCAAACGGTCGAAGTGATTCCGAACGCCATTGGCGGTCACGCTCCAACGTGGCTCGGCAATGACGGCGGGACCGCTGGCGACTACAAAAACGATCACCCCGTGGGACCGCTGGCCCAAATCGGCTGCGGCGGTCAGTACAACTGGGATTGCACGATCACCATCGGCGCCCGGGGACCACAGCTGACTGCACCCGCAGGCAGCAAGTTCGCGCAGTTCCAACTCGACTATGGCTTCGCAGTCAGCCCCGTATCTTTCGACGGGACGACCGTAGCCGTGAACTGCACCACTTGCCATGACCAGCACAGCATGACCGCTTATGCAGGCAAGATTGGCAACGTCACGGGCGTGTTCCAGACCATGTTCTTCGTCCGCGGTTACTACAACCCCGGAAGCCCGACCAGCAACTCGGCGGCGCAATTCTGCCGTCAGTGCCATGGCGGCGAATCCAACGAAATGCACAACACGAACCTCCCGACGACCTAAGACGGGTTGTTCCTGAAATGGGGGGAGGAAGTTTCTCCCCCCACTTTTCGGGCCGTCAATCTTTTGGCGGCCAGCAAAATAAAAGCAAAGATGCAAAGCAGGTAGAGGGAGTTATGAAGAGGGCGCTAATAACAACGATGCTGGTGCTGGCGGAGATGGCCTCGTCCGCGAATGGGCAGATGGCGGTTTCTCATGAACCCACAGCCGTTCCGGCAACGCCCAGCGCAGATGCGACGGCCGTCCCGCCAGAGAAGCCGGTCGCCAGGGTCAACGGGACAGTGCTGACAGACCGGGACCTGCTGCGCGAAATGTACACCATCTTTCCATATGCCCGGCAGCACAACGGCGGCTTTCCCAAAGCCATGGAAGAGGACATTCGCAAAGGCGCGCTGCAGATGATCGTGTTTGAAGAGCTGGTGTACCAGGAAGCCAAGCGGCGCGGAATGACGGTGACGCAGACAAAACTGGATCACGCCGTCGTGGAATTCCGGAAGCAGTTCAAAAGCCCCGACGACTACAAAGGTTTCATGACCTGGGAATGCCAGGGTTCGGAACAGGTGCTGCGCCGGAAGGTGCGGCGATCGCTGCTGATCGACCAATTACTGGCCGTGGAAGTAAAGGATAAATCCGCCGTTTCTCCGGCTGAAACCAAAGCGTACTACGAAAAAAATACCGCGACGTTCCGGTTGCCCGAATCTTTCTCCTTCCAGACGATTTCGATTTTGCCCCCGGAAAAAGCCACAGATGCCCAATTAAAGGACGCGCGGAAACGGGCCGAAGACGCCTTGAAGCAAGCCAAGACAACCAGGAATTACGAAGAGTTCGGATTGCTGGCTGAGAAGATCTCCGAAGATGACTACCGCGTGATGATGGGCGAGCACAAGAACGTGGATCGCAGCAAGTTGCCGGTTCAGGTGGTCACCGCGGCGCTGGCCCTGCAACCCGGCCAGGTCAGTGACCTGGTTCAAGTGGATCAGGCCCTGACCATCGTGCGCCTCATCGCCCACAATCCGGGCGGCTTGCAACGGTTTGAGGACGTCAAGGATGCCCTCAACCAACAATTACAGAAAACGAAGACGGAGCAGCTCCGCTCCGCTTTGGATAAGAAACTTCGGGCAACGGCAAAGGTCGAGGTGTTGTAGGGGGAAGGGCGGCGTTTCAGTGAAGTTGCGCGCAACATTCATCGCATGCTTTATCATGCTGGCCGCGGCAGCGCGCATCCCGGCCCAGGTGACCGTCGGAAACGACGTGAGCATGAACATGAACGGGCAGATCTCCGCCGGGTATACAGGAGACTACGGAAACCAGATTCCCTCCGATCATGGGATTACGGCCGGTGGAAACGCCACACTCAGCGGATCGTATTACACCCCCAATTTTCTCTCGTTTCAGGTCAGCCCTTTTTACAATCAATCGCGCGATAACTCCACCTCATCGTCCATTTCCGACAGCAGCGGCGTTCTCGCCAACGTTTCTCTTTTCAGCGGGAGCAACTATCCAGGTTCCGTCAGCTTCTCGAAAACCTACGATAGTTTGGGCACCTTCGGCATCCCCGGCCTTCCCAACTACACCACTCATGGAAACTCCGATGGTTTCAATGTCGGCTGGGGCGTGAACGTGCCTAATCTGCCGCTCATCTCGCTCAACTACGCGCAGGGCACCAATGATTATTCGATTTACGGCACAGACACGACGGGCTCGTCGGACTATCACAACTTCAATGTCCACGCCCTTTACAAACTTGCCGGGTTTAATTTGAACGCGGGATATGTCCGTTCCCAGACCCATGCCGAGTATCCATTGATACTGCAAACGCAACAGCTGGAGAATCTGGACAACAGCGGCAATTCCTATACGTTTGGAGCAAGTCACGATTTGCCGTTTCACGGCTCCTTTGGCGCGAGCTTCAACCGCTCCGATTTCACTTCTAATTTTACCGATGGCAGCTATGCCGGGACGGTGGACACGCTGAACGCCAACACAAACTTCCATCCCACCCCCGAATTGACCCTGGGCACAAATTTCAACTACACCGACAACTTGCTGGGCACGTTGTTCCAGAACATCATTACCGCCGGCGGTGTCCTGCAGCAGAGTACCCCGGGTCAGTCGTCCGATTCATGGGATGCCAGCGGATTGGGAAGTTACAACCTGACAAAACATTGGATCCTCTCTGGCCTGTTCGAGCACCGCGACCAGAGCTACTTCGGAAGCTCATTCGGGTCGAATTCGCTGACGGGCTCGGTGAACTACTGGAATCGTTTTCTCGGGGGATCGCTGAGTACGGTATTGAGCGTCACGCGAACAACGGAAGACACCAGCAACTTGAGCGCGGTGGGGTTGCTTTCCGTTGTGAACTACTCGCGCAGGATCATGCTCTGGGACGTGAGCGGTTCGGGAAATTATTTTCAAAACACGCAGACATTATTGATTGGCTATACCACATCCGGATGGGGCTACACGGGGCAATTAGGCCGTAAATTCGGCATCCTGCATTGGAATGCAAACGCCGGGGGATCACGAAGCTTATTGAATACGACCGCGGGGTATGGTTACAACTCACAGAATTACGGCACAGGATTTAATATCCGATGGCTTGGGTTCAGCGGCACGTACGCGAAATCCAGTGGGAACGGCCTTTTGGGAGTGTCGGGCGTGGTCACACCGCCTCTGGGCGGGACGCCCCTCCCGGCGGACTTGATCCTCTACGGCGGGCACGCCTACGGGGGCGGAATCGGCATCAACCCGTACAAACGCCTCACGATTACCTTCAGCTATTCCCGGGCTTTCAGCGACACGGTCAGCAACAGCGTTGGTTCCCACAACGATACCGAAAACGCGTTTGGCCGCGTACAATATCAGTTCCGGCAAATGTTCTTCAATGCGGGATACAGCAGGTTCGTCCAGGGATTCAGCGCTTCCGGTACTGCTCCTGCTCAGCTAAACTCATTTTACGTTGGTGTACAACGATGGTTCAATTTCTTCTAAACCGGGCAGCAAGAAGTTGGCGTTGCCCGGTTTTGGAAGTGTGCGGGGCTATTCTCCTGCTCGTTTCCCCGGCCTGGGCCGCTCAGAAAAACAAAAAGACGGATAAGAAAGCCGCAGCGCAGGTGAGCGTTCCTGATCTGTTGCTGGAGGGCGGGCGCAAGCTGGTCTATGAAAGAAACATCGGTTGGGAACGCGACGTGAAGCCGAAGAAAGGCTTTTGGGCGCGTGTGGTGGACGTTGTGGCGGGGCCGCCAGAGTACCACTCTCTCCTGAGGCCGTACAGCGTGGTTACCGATTCGCGCGGACGGATTATCGTAACCGACCCCGATGCAGCGGGAATTCACATTTTTGATTTTGCCCAGCAAAAGTACAAGTTCATTTCGCGCCAGGAAAAAGGAAAAAACACCCTCTTTGCGCCACAATGCGTGGCCGTCGACGCCAAGGACAACATTTACGTTACCGATTCGGAGTCCGGCAAAGTCTTCGTGTTCGATGCCAACGGCAAATATGACCGCATGATCGGGGCTTTGAAGTTTGGCGAGGGAATCTTCAAGCGGCCAACGGGAATTGCCATCGACTCCGCGGCCAACCGCATCTACGTAACCGATACCCTGCGCAACAAGATTTACGTGATGGATATGCAGGGAAGCGTGGTGCAGACCATCGGCAAGCCCGGCGGCGGTGAAGGTGAGTTTAACTTTCCCACGGAGTTGCGCCTCGATGGCAACAATTTGATTGTCGTGGATGCCATGAACTTTCGCGTGCAGGTGTTGGATAAGTCTGGCAACTTCCAGTACGCCATTGGGAAGATCGGCGACTCCTCGGGCGCCATGTTCCGCCCAAAGGGAATTGCGGTGGATTCGGAAGGCGACCTATACGTGGTGGATGGACTCTGGGGCGCCATACAGGTTTTCAATCGCAAAGGCGAGTTGCTGTATTACTTCGGTGGGCGCGGGACGGCTGCGGGTCAATTTCAACTGCCGACTGGTCTTTTCATTGACCACAGCGACCGGATTTATGTGGCGGACTCGCTCAACCGGCGTGTCCAGATTTATCACTACTGGGGTTTGCCAAAGCAGGCCGCTGGAGGCGCGCAGTGAAAAAGACCTTATGGATCTGCGCTGCCTTTCTCTTGGTAAGCGTCGTGGCGCGCGGCCAGCAAGTCACCGGGGACGTTCTGGGCGCGCATGATTTGACGCCCGGCGGGATTTCGCCGGTAAAGGGCGGGCTTTCCGCTTCTTGCCTCTATTGCCATGCGCCACATTCGGGCTTTGGGGGAAATACGCCGTTGTGGAACCAGCAACTCTCAACCAGCGTCTACACCACGTATACCAGCACGACGGCGGTAGAGAAATCAACGCAGCCACTGCTGGGAGGGGATAGCAGTTTGTGCTTGAGCTGCCACGATGGAACCGTGGCCCCGGGCCAGACGGTGGCCTACAAAACCATTCCCATGACCGGGCAAATGAACGCGGCTGACAAATTCTCCACGAATTTGCAGGGTTCGCATCCTTTCAGCTTGGTGCTGCCTCTGGTGGATGCGCCTGATCTGGCCGCCTCATTGGTTGCGCAGGGAAAGACGTTGGATCCTACGGGAACGATCAAACTCATCAATGGCAACGTGGAGTGCACCTCCTGCCACAATCCCCACGTGCAATCGACGGATTTGCTTTCTCCGAATTTTCTCCTGATCAACGCCGCAAACGGGCAACTCTGCCTGGCCTGCCACGATCCAACTCGTGTGATGACCGGCAAACAAAACCCGCTGACAGGCTGGCCAGTGAGCATTCATGCCACGGCCACGAACAAGGTATCCTCGCAGGCAAGTGTGGGCAGCTACGCTTCGGTGACGCAAAATGCCTGCATCTCCTGCCACGCGCCGCACAATGCACTGGGCGGCTCGCG
>Ga0209517_10002152_pt1 | contig 28252 bp, 27 predicted proteins | sample PeaSoiMetSII2010_FD_187695 | JGI IMG/M metagenome (GOLD analysis project Ga0209517, IMG submission 187695) | Peat soil microbial communities from Weissenstadt, Germany - SII-2010 (SPAdes) (version 2) | ecosystem: Environmental > Terrestrial > Soil > Wetlands > Peat | place: Germany...
CGTGGGAGTGGACAGGGTGGTATGTCCCCTTTTCCTTATTCTATAAAATCAAGGTGGTGCTTCGGACGGCATTCATCATCGCGCTGCTGGCATCCGCTGCTTCAGCCGCGGACTGGACCGAATACCGCATGGGGCCGTTTCGCGTCATCAGCAACGCCGGCGACCGCCCCGCGCGCGAACGCCTCACTCAAATGGAGCAGACCCGCCACGTGCTTGCGGGCATGTTGGGCAAAGCCGATCTGCCAACGGTCTGGCCCATCGTTTTGGTGCTGTTTCCGAACCAGAAGGAATACGGGCCGCACGCGCTGCCGCAGCCGTTCGTGCCCGGCGGATCGTCGGACCTGAGCGCCTGGACGGCCGATACCCCCCAGCCGCTGGACTGGCGCAGAGAAATCGTGCGGCGCTTGATCGCCGATAATGCCGGGCTGCTCTCGGGCGTCACCGTCACCGCGCTTGAGGATCTTTTTTCGACCATCGAAGTGAACGCCACGCGCGTGAAGCTTGGCTCGCCTTTGCCTGCGGGCGCTTTGCCGCCCGAGCGCCTGCGGGAATGGGCCAAGATCCAGCTCTTTGCAACAAATCCCGAGTATGCTGGACGCTTCCGCGTCTATCTGGCGAATCTCCAGCAAGGCAGCGAAGAAAGCGTGGCTGCGCGCAACGGATTCGATCTCACTCTTGCAGAACTGAACCGCCGGGCGGATGCGTACTTTAAGGCCGGCGTTTTCGAAGCGTCTTCGGTTTTCGGTGAAGCCCTGAATCCGAATCGCGATTTCATCGAGAAGCGCCTTCCACAATCGGACGTGGACGATTGGCTCGCTGAACTGAAAGCCGCCGGCAAGACGTTTCCTCCGGCCAGTCCGCGTGGCCTGCTTGCGGCGGGCACGGCCGCTTCTCTTGAGCAAGCCGCCAAAGCCAACCCGCGTTGGGCTGAGCCGCATGTTCGCCTGGCAGCGCTCGAAACCAATCGGCTGGTCAAGATAAGCCGGCTCAAGACCGCGACGACGCTAGAGGCCGATAACTCGGCTTACTGGCAGGCGCTGGCGGAAGCGCAGACCGACGCCGGCCAGCCCGTCGATGCAGTGAAATCCTGGGTCTCAGCGGAACGCACCGCGCGTAGCGACGAAGACCGCGCGCGCATCCATCAAATCCGGATGGACGCCGAGCAACGCCGGATCGACGCCGAGCTGGCCGATACGAAACGCGCGGCCGATGAGCGCGCGGCCGATCTCCAGCGCGTCAAGGACGAGGCCGCGGCCGAGATTCGCGCGGCGGAAGCCAAGGCCAACCGCGAGCAGGGAGGTCTGAAGTCCGGCGCGACTCCGGTGCCATTCGCGCAGATCTACGGTGCCGAAACGGTCACTGGAACCTTGATGCAAGTGGACTGTCTTAACGGACCGCGTCGTTTGACGATCCAAAACGCGAAGAGCACGGTGAAGGTGCTGGTTCGCGGCACGGACGGTCTGAATCCTGCGGATTTCACTTGCGGCGTCCAGAAGCCCGGCCGCCAGGTCATGGTGATCCACGACGCTAAGCCCGACGCGCAGTTGGGCACCATCGGGAACGTGCAGACCTACGAGCTGCGCTGAAATGTCCCGGATTCCGCTGCGCTGGATCGCGGTCGGCGTGTTTGTCCTGTCGTCCTCGCTGAATTACCTGGATCGCCAGCTTTTGGCTGCGCTCGCACCCACCGTGCGCGGCGAATTCCAGTTAAGCAATGAGCAGTATGGACTGGTCATATCGTCCTTTGCGATGGTTTACGCCGTGGTCGCTCCGGCCGCCGGATGGTTCATCGATCGCGTGGGGCTGAATCTCGGCGCGGGGATCGCCGTAGCGCTCTGGTCGTTGGCGGGTTCGGCCACCGCGTGGACGCGCAGTTTCTCCGGATTGCTGGCGTGCCGGACGGTGCTCGGCGCGGCCGAAGCGGCCGGCATTCCGGCCACCGGAAAAGCCAACGCGACTTATCTCGAGCCGCGCGAATTGGCGCTGGGCACTGCCTTCAACCAGGTCGGGATCACCTTGGGATCGGTGGCCGCGCCTTTGATCGTGACATTCATGCAGCCGCGCTACGGCTGGCGATCCACGTTCGCCTTGTGCGGAGCGCTTGGGTTTCTGTGGATCCCGCTATGGCTGTTCACATCCAAACGCGTTCCCGCGCGACTAACCAAGGACAGCCCTGCCCGTAAGGGCGGGGGCTCGCTCCTGCGCGATCCCCGCTTCTGGGGACTCGCGCTCGCCAACGCCTTCGTCATGACGCTGTACGCGCTGTGGAGCAACTGGACCACGCTGTACTTCGTTCAGGAGCGGCACATGACGCAGGAGGAAGCCAACCGGCAATTCGCCTGGATTCCGGCGGTATTCGCCACTGCGGGCGGGTTCTTCGGAGGCGTGATGTCCTACCGCTGGATCCGGGCCGGCATGAACGTGCTGCGCGCGCGCATGCGGATCTGCTGGATCTCGGCCGTGATCCTGCTCGCGACGGCCGCGGTTCCTCTGATGCCGTACCCGGCGCTGGCCGCGGCGGCCATCAGTATGAGTTTCTTCTGGACGCTGGCCATCAGCACCAACGTGTATGCGCTACCCATCGATCTCTTTGGACTGGCTCACGCCGGCCTGGGCGTAGCAGCTCTAACCTGCTCGTTTGGCGTGATGACCGCTTTTCTTTCCCCCTGGATCGGCAGTGAAGTGGACCGTGTGGGCTTCACGCCGGTGTGCGTTGTCCTTGCGGTGATGCCGCTGCTGGGAGTAACCATTCTTAAATGGACGCTGAGCGCCAAGTGACGATTCGCGCTGCGCGCCTTGCGGACCTGGCCGCGATCGCCGCCATCCAGGCTGCTTCGCCGGAAGCCGCGCAGTGGAATCCGGCCGATTACCTGAAGCAGGATTGCCGTGTCTGCACGGTGAACAGCTGCGTGGCGGGATTCCTGGTCACGCGCCAAGTCGCGCCCGGCGAGCGCGAAATCCTGAATCTGGCCGTCGATCCAGCGGAACGGCGGACCGGAATCGCCCGCAGGCTGGTGCTGGACGCGCTGACCAACGCCCCAGGAGCGTGGTTTCTTGAGGTTCGCGCTTCGAATGCGCCCGCCATCCGGCTGTATGAATCCGCCGGGTTCGCCCGCGCGGGCCATCGAAAAAACTACTATTACGGACCTTCCGAAGACGGTATTGTCATGAGGTTCTTTTCATGATATTGTCATGATGCGCAGCCGGTTGAACCGGCTGTGAGTGATCGAATGACAGTCGTTTTCGCAAGACCCACCGAGCCCAATAATACATTTCCAACCGACTCGGCGTGGCCCTCACGCGCCGTTAGCGACGGCGCTTCCACTATTGAAGAAGGAGAGGTGTCACCGATGGAGCAACCGAACGAAGAGCTGAAAGCGCATCTGATGGCGACCGATCAGCAATTTCGTACCTTGGCCGAAGAGCACGCCCGATTCCATAAGCAACTGGAAACGATCGAAGCCAAGGATCACTTGACCTTAGAAGATGAGGCCGAGGAGATTCGCCTGAAGAAGCAGAAGCTGCGTTTGAAGGACGAGATGAACGCCATCATAGCCCGATATCGGGCGCAAAAGGTGGCCTAGCCCGTTCTGAAGACAAGCTGTCAGGTGCGCTAGAACCTGATTTGAGGCCGGATTCGCGATAAAACGCGTTCCGGCCTTTGTATTTTAGAGTCAACCATTAGGAGCGGTATAATTCTTGCCATAGCAGGGAGGCGCCGGATGCGAGTCAGGAAGGCGCGATTGGTTGGGTCGGCGGCGAGGATGGTCGCGTCGGTAATCCTTGCGGTCTCGCCGGGAATGGCCCAGCAGGGAGGCCAAACCGGCGGCGGCGCTGCTCCATCCACGCCCGGGAAGGGAACTCCCAATCCGACCCCCCCTCCGAACTCTACCCCCAATCCCAATACCCAGGCCCAGACTCCCGCTCCGCAACCCCCCCGTGCGATTTGGCTCACCGGCAGGGTCATGATGTACGACGGAGGTGCGCCGTCTGAATCGGTGATCATCGAGCGCATCTGTTCGACCAACTCGGTTCGAGCCGAAGGTTACACCGATTCCCAGGGGCGCTTCAGCTTGACTCTCGGGCAGGATGGCGGTGTCTTTGCCGATGCCAGTACCAGCCGATTCCCGACCCCGGGCCAAACGGGCGGGATGGCTGCGAGTTCCAGCAACGGCGGCGCCACCGGAGGGACGGGCAACGGCAGAGTCAACCCGGACCCTTTGCTCGACTGCGATCTTCGCGCGCGCCTGCCTGGATATCGCTCCGAGACCATTTCGCTCGCCGGGCGGCGCACGCTGGATACTCCCGACGTAGGCGTGATCCTGCTGTATCCCATCTCCAAGACCCAGGGGTTGACCGCCAGCGCCACCTCCATCCAGGCGCCCAAAGATGCGAAGAGGGCATACGAAAAAGGGCTCGAGGCCGTGAAGAAGGACAAGCTCGACCCGGCCGAGAAGGAATTCCGCAAAGCCGTGCAAATCTACCCCAAGTACGCCGAGGCCTGGCTGGAACTGGGAAAGGTGCTCGACCGCAGAGAGTATTACCCGGAAGCGCGCGAAGCGTACCTGAGTGCGCTGGCGGCGGATTCGAAATACGTGTATCCCTACCAGCAGCTCTACCGGATGGCCTTGCGCGAGCAGAACTGGAAGGATCTTGCCGACAGGACAAATCAGCTGCTGCATCTGGATCCTTACGAGTTTCCGGCAGCCTACTACTTCAACGCCCTGGCGCATCTTGAATTGAAGGAATATGACGCGGCTGAAAAGAGTGCCCGGGACGCGGTGGAGGCGGATCGGAAAGAGGCGAATCCGCAGACGCACTATCTGCTGGGCGCGATTCTGGTCCACAAGAAGGCTTGGACGGAAGCCGCGGAATGCCTTCGGGCCTACTTGAAGGCCGCGCCCAACGCGACCGACAAAGCGTACGTGGAAAAAACCCTGGGCCAGATCGATCGGCAGCTCAGCCGCGCGCAGCCAATTTCTCAGGATTCTCTCGCGCAACAATAGCCGGACAATTTGTTTTAGCCCGCGCGCTATAATTAAGGTTCCCCCGAGATCGAGAGGAACCTTCCATGGACGAAAAAGAACGCGCGCGAGCCCTGGGTGCGACCCTGGGCCAGATCGAGAAACAATTCGGTAAAGGCTCCGTCATTCGCCTGGGTGCGCAAGCCGTACAAGCTGTCCCCACCATTTCCACGGGGTCCATTTCGGTGGATGCGGCGCTGGGCATCGGCGGATTTCCGCGCGGGCGCATCTCCGAGATCTTCGGCCCGGAATCTTCCGGAAAAACGACCCTCGCGCTGCAAGTGACCGCGGAAGCGCAGAAGGCCGGCGGCATGGCCGCTTACATCGATGTCGAGCACGCGCTCGATCCGGTCTACGCCCGCAAGCTCGGCGTGGATGTCGACAACCTGTTGGTCTCGCAACCCGATTATGGCGAGCAGGCGCTCGAGATCACCAACGCCCTGATCACCTCCGGGTCGATCGACGTCCTGGTGGTCGATTCAGTGGCGGCCCTGGTCCCCAAGGCCGAGCTCGACGGCGAGATGGGCGACAGTTTCATGGGCGTGCATGCGCGCCTGATGTCGCAGGCGATGCGCAAGCTCACCGGCATCGTTTCGAAATCGAATACGTGCCTGATCTTCATCAACCAGATCCGCGAGAAGATCGGCGTGATGTTCGGGAATCCGGAAACCACCACCGGCGGCCGCGCGCTCAAGTTCTATGCCAGCGTCCGCTGTGACATCCGCCGGATTGCCGCGATCAAAGATGGCGAAGTAGTTACCGGCAACCGGACCAAGATCAAGATTGTCAAGAACAAGATGGCTCCGCCGTTCCGCGAAGCCGAGTTCGACATTATTTACGGCGAAGGCATCTCCAAGGAAGGCGACCTGGTCGACTTGGGCGTGCAGCATAACCTGATCGAGAAGAGCGGCGCCTGGTACAGCTATAAGGGCGAGCGCATCGGACAGGGCCGCGACAACGCCAAGCAGTTCCTGCGCGAGAACTCGGACGTGTTCAAGAAGGTCGACACGGAGTTGCGTAAACAATTGGGACTGGTGCGCCCCGAGCAAGCCCCCGCGCCTCTTCCGGCGGCGGCTCCGCCCCAGGCGGCTGCAGCTACACGCGCGCGGGGATAACCTTCCCGCTGCAACCGGACTTCCACTCCTTGCGTCCAATGGATGTAAGGAGACAGATCATGAAAGTTGGAAAACTGGGTAGTTTTCTGGCGATAGCGGCTCTGTTTGCCGTTCCTTTTGCATACGGTTCCGGGCCCGCCCCGGTGCAAAAATCGCTCGAGGAGAAAGTCCGCCACGAGCTCAACATGCTGCCCTACTACGGCGTGTTCGACGATATATCGTTCCGCGTGGATGGCAATAAGGTCACACTCATGGGGCAGGTATGGCAGCCCTTTCTGAAATTGCAAACGGAAAGCGCCATCCAACATATCGAAGGCGTCGGGCAAGTGGACGATCAGATTGAAGTTCTGCCGCTGTCGAACTTCGATGACCGGATTCGCCGGGAAACCCTCCGCGCGATCTATGCGTATCCCGCGCTGAATCGTTACGTGCTGAATTCGCATCCGACGATCCACATCATCGTGAAAAACGGAAACGTGACGCTGACGGGCGTAGTGGCGAATACGATGGACCGTGAGATGGCATACGTACGAGCGAACGGAGTCCACGGAGTCTTCTCGGTGACCAACGAGCTGCAGGTGCAGCCCTAAGGCCGGCGCAGCCCTAAGGCAACGACGAGCTCGGATCACCCGGACGCAGTCACCCCCGCTTGCGGGGAGTTTCCGGGATCGATCCACGGCGGCCCATCGCCTCCTGATCGGGCCGCCGTTTCTACACTTGGGCCGCTCGCTAACGCTCGCGGTTCAGAACGCTCACCGAACCGCGACAGATATGGAGCGGCCTTTTCAAGCTAGCGCCTGCTCGAAATCGGCCAGCAGATCCCGCCAGTCTTCGATTCCCACCGACACCCGCACCAACCCGTCGGTGACGTCCGGATCGGCCAAACCCGAATGCGTTGTGGTCTTGGGATGGCAAACCAGGGTCTCTACACCACCCAACGAGACAGCGTTATAAGCGAGGCGGAGCCTCCGCAGAAAGTCGAACGCCGCAGGCTTGCCGCCGTGCAGATCGATTGAAAACATCGCGCCGGGGAAATCGCACTGCGCTTCGTGAATACGAATCTGGTTGGGGTCGTCGAACAGAGTGGGGTAGTGGACCTTCCGGATCTTCGGGTGCGACGCCAGCCGCTCAGCGATGCGCTGCGCGTTCTTGCTCTGCCGGTTCATCCGCAAGCGGACCGTGGGAAGCCGCGACGCCAGCATCCAACACTCGTCCGGCTGCAGGATGTTGCCGAACATATTACGCTTCAGGCGCATCTTGCGGATCAGCTCAGGATCTGTCGCCAGCGCAACGCCCCCGATCAGATCGCTGAAGCCCGAAAGATACTTTGTGGCTGAGTATAAAACCAGGTGTGCGCCGCGATCGAGCGGATGTTGAAAGGTGGGACCGAGCAGCGTGTTATCGACCATGAGCATGGGCGGCTCGCCGGAACGCGCTAAACCCGCCCTGGCCGCGCTGAGGATATCGGTCATGGTCAGCGTAGGATTAGCGGGCGTCTCGATCAGAATCACGCGCAAATTTGGAGTCGAGCGAATGGCGTCCTCGATGGCCGCGGTCTCGCCGGCCTGGACCGCGACACCAGAAACGCCCCAGGATTCGAGAAATCCCTCAATGAGGGATTGCGTGCCGCCGTAGATCGGCACGGTGTAGAGGATCGCATCGCCGGGCCGCAGGAACGTGAACAGCGCGGTAGTGATCGCCGCCATGCCGGAGTTGAAGACGAGTGCCGCACGCGCGCCGTTTTCGAGCGGCACAATCTGGCTCTCGAAAATCTCCGCGTTGGGGTGATTGAAGCGCGAGTAAATAAGATCGGGCTGTTCTCCGGGTTGCGGCTTGGCCCGTCCGGCCACCAGGTCGAAAGCGCGCTCGGCCGCTTCCGGGCTCGAGAATACATAGGTGGAACTGCGAAACACAGCGGGCCGGGCCGAGCCGACCGATAGGCGTGGATCGAATCCGCGCGTGAGCACTTCCGTGGAAGATCGCAAGCCGGGTTTTTCGTCTGCCATCACCTGAAGTGTAACTCCGGATAGCAACGTACTACTCCATCGTCGATGGGCGCGCCTTAGTACTCTCCTACATCAGGCGATACCCGAGGCTAAATAAGCCATATTGCTAATTGGGCGTCACTCGCCGGCACCCTACAATGCACTTATGAGCGTGCAAGCAACCAGCAGACCGGGCAAAGGGCAGTACTCGGAAACCGAGGCAGCCGACCAGTTGGGAATCTCGGTGGCGCAGCTTCGCACCATGATCCGCAGCCACGTGGTGGATAAGGACGAGGACCTGAACAACGTTCCGGTCCACACCTTCCAACCGTCGGACCTGCTGATACTGCGGCTGCTCACCGGCATGCAGACCGGTTCCGAGTCGCAGTAGTCATTTGGGCAACATTTACTTGGCAATCAATCCGGGCGTAACCGGAAGATCTCAGACCATCTTCCATTCGTGTTCACCGACCCCAAATTCCCACTCCGCTTGATGTAGGGCGTCTTCTAGATTCTGATGCCAAGTGTCCGTGCCTGTGCCATCTGCACAGATGTGGAGCAGGAAGTAGCCCTTTTGACCTTCATAGTTGGCAAGTTCCAGCCGCTTGAAATCGCGCACGTCCCGACCATTGATCGTGTGACGAGTTTTACTTGGGGAGTGATGGGAGCCCAGCTCGACCGATCCGACAATATTCCAAGGCCTACTCATACGAAGTCGGGACTCGCTATGGCTTTTTCACTGTCTCGTCGAGCTGCGCCTGCTTCGGCATGAATCGCACTTTATCACGAAACCAGAATTGTTAGAATCGTAGCTTCCTCAACAATCTTTCAGGAGGCGTTTCCTTGGCACAACTTGGTTTTCTCGGGCTCGGCATCATGGGTTATCGCATGGCCGGCCATCTTCTCAAAGCCGGTCACGATGTCGCGCTGTGGTCGCACACCGGCAGCAAGGCGCAGCAGCTTGCGAAATCCGGTAAAGGCACGGCCGTCGCGACACCGCGCGAAGTAGCGGAGCGCGCCGACTACATTTTCTACTGCGTCGGCGATACCGCCATGGCGCGGCAGATCACGCTCGGATCGGGCGGCTTGATCGAAGCCATTCGCAAAGACGCGATCGTCTGCGATTGCAGCTCCATCGCTCCCGCCGCCAGCATCGAGCTGAACAAGGCGTTCGCGGCCAAGGGCGCGCACTTCCTGGATTCGCCGGTGACCGGTTCCACAGGCGGCGCCGAGAAGGCCACGCTGACGTTCATGATCGGCGGCGATAAGGCCGTGTTCGAGCGCGCCAAGCCCTACATGGAGATCATGGGCAAGCTGTTTTACTATTGCGGCGCGGCCGGGCAGGGTTTGAAAGCCAAGGTCACGCAGAACCTGGTGGGCGCGAGCATTATGCAGTCCTTCGCCGAAGGCCTGGTGCTGGCGACCAAAGCCGGCATCGCCCCCGAGCTGATGATTGAGATCCTGGAAAACAGTGCTGCCAAGAGCGGGATCGCGTCGTACAAGGCTCCCTTCATCCTCAACCGCGATTTCGTCACGAACTTCTCCGCCAAGTGGATGCACAAGGACGTGGGATTCGCCCTGGAACTGGCTAAGTCCTTGGATCTGCCCCTGCCGGTCACCGCCGTAACCGAGCAAATGTTACAAGCCACCATCGCCAAAGGCTGGGGAGATGACGACTTTTGCTCGCAAATCCGTGTTTTGGAAGATTGGGCCGGGATTGTAATCCATAAGACATAGTGTGGTTTATTACCAATGGGTTACGATGGCTCCATCGAAAAAATCTATGGGGTCTCCTACAAAAAACAGTTGCATTCTACCCCTGGTTATATTATTATTGGAATCAAGCCGGGGAGGAAACTCCCACCAAAGCGAGACTAACCTCATTAAAGACCCCTGAAGCAACTCCCCGGCGCCCCTTCCAAAAAAGAACTCCCCAAAAAGAAAACAGAGCCCAGTAAGCACCGGAAGCAGTAACCAACCGGAGGCAGTAACCAATGAGACCGGATGCTATTATCGGAGCTGAGTGACTCTCCTGACGCTTCTCGGATCCACGGGATCCATCGGCACCAGCACTCTGGATGTGGTTCGCATGTGGCCGGATCGCTTCGGCATCTATGCGCTGGTGGCGGGAAGAAACGTCGAACTGCTGGCGCGCCAGATCGCGGAATTCAGGCCGAAAGTCGCCGTAGTGGCCGACGAAAACGCGCTCGGCGAGCTGCGGGCCACTCTCAAAACCCACAATATCCCGGCGCCCGAACTGGCTGCGGGCCCACGCGCGCGCATTGACGCCGCGACCGCGCCAGAGGCCGGTTTCGTGATGTCGGCCATCGTTGGCGTGGATGGCCTGGAGGCCACCTACGAAGCGGTTCGCCGGAAGAAACGGGTTGGGCTGGCGAATAAAGAAGTGCTGGTTGCAGGCGGGGAGTTGGTGATGCGAGCACGCCGCGAATCGGGCGCCGAGATCATTCCGGTCGACAGCGAGCACAATGGCGCACATCAATGCTTGCGCGCCGGGCTTCGCCAGGAAGTTTCCAAGCTGATTCTGACCGCTTCTGGCGGGCCCTTTCGAAGGACTGCGAGGGAACAGTTGGCCGCTGTAACGCCCGAGCAAGCCTTGAATCATCCCACGTGGAAAATGGGCAAGCGGATCACGATCGATTCAGCCACCTTGATGAATAAGGGATTCGAAGTGATCGAAGCCTGCTGGCTGTTCGATTTTCCGCCGAAGGATGTGGAGGTCGTGGTGCATCCGGAATCCAAGGTCCACGCGCTGGTGGAATACTTGGATGGCAGCGTGATCGCTCAGGTGTGCGCCACCGATATGCGGATGCCGATTCAATACGCGATGACGTATCCGGAGCGGGCGGCGGCTCCGGTACCGCGCCTGGATTGGAGCGAAGCCGCGCAGTGGAACTTCGAACCGCCGGATTATCAGAAGTTTCCTTTGCTCGGGATGGCGTACGGAGCGATTTCCGCGGGCGGATCGGCTACCGCTACGCTGAATGCGGCCGACGAAGTCGCCGTGGAGGCTTTCCTGGCGGGAAACATCCCGTTTCCCGGTATGGCGGCAACGGTCGCCGAGTGTTTGGAACAAGTTCCCGTGCGGCAGCTCACTTCGGTGGCGGAACTATTGGAGCTAGACCGCGAGTCGCGCCGCGTGGCTAAGCAGGTAATCGGGGCACGGTGGGGGGAAAAAGTTCCAACCGGCGCGGCGGCTCGCACGTAAACTATAGTAGGTAGAGTAACGGGCAAATGGTTTCTGTACTGCAAGATTTCTGGTGGTTCCTGGTTCTGATCGGAGTGATGATTCTGCTCCACGAGCTGGGGCACTATCTGGTCGGGCGCTTCTTCGACGTCAAGATCGACGCGTTCAGCATCGGTTTCGGTCCGCGGCTATTCGGATTCCAGCGCGGCGAGACGGACTTCAAGGTCTGCCTGATCATGTTCGGCGGATATGTGAAGTTCGCGGGGGAACAGCCGGGCGACGAGCAGGCTAACGATCCCCGCGCCCTGCCCTCCAAGCCCCGCTGGCAGCGGCTGTGCATCACGTTCGCCGGACCGGCCACGAACGTCATTCTAGCGGTTGCGTTGCTGACTGGGCTGTACATGGTCCAGTATCCGAAGATCCCCATGCCGCCGTCGCCGACTATAGGGTATGTCGCGCCGGATGGTCCGGCGGCCAAAGCCGGCATTCTCGAAGGCGACAAGGTGGTTCAGATCGATGGGGTGATGGATCCTAACTGGGAAACCATCGCGTTGAAAGAGATCGCCGCCGCCAAACGGCCCATGGATGTCTGGGTGCAACGGGACGGCCAGAGGCTCAATTTCACCGTGACTCCGACGTATGACGACAAGGAGCATGTCGGTTACGCGGGATGGAAACCGGCGAACGCCGTCCAGGTGGCCGGCTACTGTTGCAACATCGAAGTCGCCGAGAAGGCGGGACTGAAGAAGGGCGACATTTTCGTCAGCATCGATGGGAAGCCCATCCGCACCTCGGCGCGGCTACTGGAATTGGTCGGGGAGTCTAAAGGGTCGCCGGTGGATCTGGCGTATTCGCGCGACGGGAAGGAATACCACACCACCGTCACACCGGTTTGGAGCGACTATCAGGGCAGTAAAGCCTGGCGCATTGGCGCGGGCCTCGAGTCTCCCGTCGAGATCGTCCAGCTGCCTTTCCGCGAAGCCCTGGCCGAATCCTGGCGTCAGAACGTCCAGAGCACCAAGCTGATCTACCAGTTTCTGCAGGGAATCGCCGAACGGCGCATGTCGGCGAAGGGGCTGTCGGGCCCGATCGGGATCGCGCAGCTTTCCGGGCAAGCCGCTCGCGAAGGCGCGGCGGTCTACATCGGACTGATGGCCGCGGTAAGTCTGAATCTGGCGATTTTCAACCTCCTGCCAATTCCGATCCTGGATGGCGGTGTCATGCTTATGCTGCTGGTGGAAATGCTGCTGCGGCGTGACTTGAGTCTGCGGATCAAGGAAGCCATCGTAAGGGTGGGATTCGTGTTCCTCATGATGGTGGTGGTGTTCGTGCTGTATAACGACATCGCCAAGATGCTCCCGCAGGGGTAGCCGAGGCGTTCCCGCTCCATTATTGTCGCGGCTCCGAAGGCCTTTCCGAGCCGCGAGAGTCATCGAGCGGTTGCCCAGGCAAATGGCCTATCGAGTCTGTGACACAATAGCAAGGACTCCGGTTTTTCTCGCATGCCCCAACCCAATGCACCTGATTCGCCCGAGGCGTCTCCGGCCGACACCTCCTTCGGCGATATCCTGACCCAATTCGAACAATCGCACCACGCCGGTGGTGAGCGACTGGAAGGCACGGTGGTGTCGGTGACGCCGGACGGCGTCTTCGTCGATATCGGCCGGAAGATGGACGGCATGCTGCCGCCCTCGCCGGAACTGAAGCCGGGAACCAAGGTCATCGTTTCCATTCGAGGACGCGACGAATCGGGCACCTATCTTCTTTCGACCATCAAGGTGGAAACCCCCAAAGATTGGACTGGCCTGGAAGCAGCCTTCGCGGAAAAGCGCACGATCGGTGGCACGGTGCTCGAAGTGGTGAAGGGCGGCCTGCGCGTGGATGTGGGCGTGCGCGCGTTCATGCCGGCTTCGCGCAGCGGTGCGCGCGAACTCGCTGACATGGAAAAGCTGGTGGGCCAGCAAATCGAGTGCCGGATTACCAAGCTCAATGCCGCGGAAGAAGACGTCGTGGTCGACCGCCGCGTGATTCTGGAGGAACTGGAGCGCCAGGCCAAGGAAGAAGCCTTCGGGCGATTGGTGGAAGGCTCGGTCGTGCGCGGCACGGTACGATCGCTCACCGATTTCGGCGCCTTCGTCGATCTGGGCGGCGTGGATGGCCTGCTGCACGTCTCCGACATGAGCTACTCGCGCGGGGTGAAGCCCGCGGACGTGGTCAAGGCCGGCGATGAGATCGAAGTCAAGATCCTCAAAATCAACCCGGAGACCCACAAGATTTCGCTGGGCCTGAAGCAGCTATCGCCCGATCCGTGGATGCTGGCGGTTTCGAATTACACCCAGGGCTCCCGCATCCGGGGAAAAGTTTCGCGCGTGCTGGATTTCGGCGCGTTCGTCGAACTGGAACCGGGGGTCGAGGGACTGATCCACGTTTCGGAGATGTCCTGGAGTAAGAAAAATGTTCGCGCGGTGGATGTGCTCAAGCCCGGTGAACAGGTGGAAGTCGTAGTGCTGAACGTCAACCCCACGGATAAGCGGATCGCGCTGGGCTTGAAGCAGGCGCTGGGCGATCCCTGGGAAGAGGCTCTGAAGAAGTATCCGGTGGGCACGGCCGTGGAGGCGCCCGTCACCAGCCTGGCCAAGTTCGGGGCCTTCGTGGATCTGGGAGACGGCGTCGAAGGCATGATCCACATCGCCGACATCACCGCCGAGAAACGCTTGAACCATCCCAACGAGGTCCTGAAGCAAGGGCAGACGGTCAAGGCCGTGGTGCTCGAGGCCGACAAAGAACGCCGACGCTTCCGACTGGGCATGAAGCAGTTGGAGCCGACCAGCATCGACGAGTACCTGGCCGAACGCAAAGTTGGCGAAGTAGTGAGCGGGCGCGTGGTGAACGTCTCCGGCGATCGCATGAAAGTGGAACTGGGCGAAGGCGTCACCGCGTTCGCGCCGTTGCCGGAGCAGCGCAAAGAAGCTGCCGCAGGGGCGCAGAAGGTGGATCTTTCGTCGCTTACCGCGATGCTGTCCCAGAAGTGGAAATCCGGGGGCGGAGCAACGGAATCCCCCGAGGCCGTCCGCGCCGGCCAGATCCGGAGCTTCAAGATCGTCCAGATCGACGCCGAAAAGAAGCGTATCGATCTGGAGCTGCAGGCATAACCGCAAAATGGGGACAGCGACCAGTGTCCCGGCCAGGGATTTTCCTGCAGCAAGGGCTATCTCGCACGGGACACTGGTCGCTGTCCCCATTTTGCGCCCTAACCCTCCTGCCGTTACCTTTCTTGCGTCCCACCGTCCAATGTAGTGGGATGTAATTGAGTACCGCTCACGTGAATCGCGGAGCCGCCTCTTTGGCCCAGAAAGCGGGCTTTCAGACAGACGAGAAGGCGCTTATACGGGCTGCTCAGGAAGGCGATCAGGACGCCTTTGGGCAACTCGTACGCGCTTACGACCAAAGTGTGCTCCGGCTTGCGATGAACCTGCTGCGGTCGCCTGAGGACGCGCAGGACGTTTATCAGGAAGCGTTCCTGCGGGTGTACCGCAACCTGAACCACTTCCGGTTCGATTGCAGTTTTCACACCTGGTTGTACCGGATCGTGACGAACCTGTGCCTGGACCAGATGCGGAAGCGCAAGGTGCGGAAGGAAGAATCGTCGCAGATGGAAGGGTCGGAAGGACCCGTGGACCGGATGGACACCTTCCAGGAATCAAGGCCGGAAGGCGATCCTCAGCGGAGCATGTTCATCGGGCAACTGCGCGAGCGGATCCAGAAGGCGATGGCCGAATTGACCGCTCGGGAGCGAATGGTGTTCGAGCTCCGGCATTATCAGGGGCTGAAGCTGCGGAATATCGGCGAGATCCTCGGGACTACCGAGGAGGCCGCCAAGAATTGTTTGTTCCGGGCGACGCAGAAGATGCGAGTCGCCCTGGGAGATTTTGTATGAACACGTGTGAAAAAGTCCGGATGCAGCTGGGTCTGCTGCTCTACGGCGAACTGTCGTTTGACGAAGAAGAGACCGTCGACGCGCACCTGGAGAGTTGTGCGGAGTGCCGGGCCGCGCTGGAGCGGGAGCGTGAGTTGCACGCGGCCTTCGACGCACAAGAGATCGAGCCGCCCGCGTCCGTGCTATGGGAATCCCGGCAGAATCTTCAGCGGCAGATCGCGGCGGAACACTCTCCGTCACCTCGTGTGAGCTGGTGGGATCAGTTCCTGGACGCTAGATGGTTGAGATCGGCGGGAGCTTTGGCGCTCTTGAGTATCGGCTTTTTCGGCGCGCGGATGTTTCCGAGTCTGGGCTTGGGAATTACGGGAATGTCGATGGTGGATCCGGGCGCGCAGCGCGTGCGGTCGGTGGAGCCGGGTCCCAATGGCGGCATTCAGATCGTTCTCGATGAAACTCGCCAGCGTGTTGTATCGGGTGGTTTAGACGACCAGAACATCCGCGTATTGCTGCTTTCCGCCGCGAAGGATCCGTCCGATCCGGGCTTGCGGTATGAGACCGTGGGGATCCTGAACGATCGGGCTCAGGCGGCCGAGGTGCGGGACACCCTGATCTACGCGCTGGAGCACGATGAGAATGCCGGTGTGCGCCTCAAGGCCATGGACGGGCTAAGGCCCTTCGTAAAGCAGCCTGAGGTTCGCAAGGCGCTGTCCGGGGTTCTCCTCTCGGACGGCAACCCCGGAATGCGCACGCAGGCCATCGATCTGCTGACGCAGGGCGTGGGTGAATCAACAAATCCCGCACTGGGCCGGGACATCATTGGAACTCTACAAGAGTTGATGAACAGAGAAAACAACGCTTACGTGCGGCAGCGCGGGGAACGTGTGCTGCAGCTCGTCAACGCGTCACAGGAAACCTACTGATGAAGCTGCGAATCGCCAATCTGGTGATGGCGACTGCTGTGGTTGCGGTTGCGCAAGAGCCTGTCGTGCGCGAAGGCGCTTATTGGGTGGGGAGCATCGGCGATTCTTTCCCCATCGCGGCGCAGTCCCTGCAGGTGAAGACGCGCGGTAACGTCATCGTACGCAGGGCCACGGGGGATCAGGTCACTTATCGAGTACGGCAGCAGGTGAGGGCCGCGAGCGAGGATCAGGCTCGCGCGTTGCTGGGCGGCGGAGCGAAGCAAGTGAGCTCGCTGCGCGGACGCGTGGTGTTGGAACTCCAGCCGATTTCGGCCCGGACCGTCAAGACCGACATCGAGATCGGCGTGCCGCCGCAGGTATCCACGGTGATCGTCCAAACCGAGCTGGGCGGAATCGATGTGGCCGAGTTCGACGGCGCAGTCCGATTGAGCACCGGCGGCGGCGAAATCCAACTGGGCAAGATCGGCGGAACGGTGCAGTGTTTTTCGGGCGGCGGCCAGGTGGTTATTGAAAGAGCGGGCGGCGCGATCGATTGCACCACCGTAGGCGGAAATATGGTCGTTCGCGACGCGGGAGGCCCGGTCGCGCTCGCGAATCAAATGGGCGGCAATATCCGCGTGGACAAGGCCGCGGGCGAAGTGCGGGCGCATTCGGCGCAGGGCATGATCGAGGTCGGGCAGGCGGGCGGCGCGGTGTTCGCGGATACGCAGGGCGGGTTCATCCAGGTCGGTTCGGCGCATGGAGTTCAGGCAGAATCGGCGGCCGGTACGGTTCGAGTGAGGAATGACGCGGGTCCCATGAACCTGGCCGCAATGGCGGGTAACATCCTGGCCGAGCTGCTGGCCGGTGCGCGCATGCAAGATTCCTCGCTGGTGGCGGGCTCCGGTGACATTACGGTTCTGATTCCGTCCAATCTGGCGGTGTCGGTAATGGCGAGAAACAGCACCGGCGGGACGCCGCGGATCGTATCTGATTTTCCGGAGATCCGGGTCACACCGGCTAAATTCTTCCAAGCTCCGATGGTCGGCCAGGGCGCGATCAACGGTGGAGGGCCGGTGTTGAATCTGAATACATCGAGTGGTGTAATTTATCTGCGAAGGAAATAGGCCGCTCACTGACGGTCGCGGTTCGGAAAGGCACAGAACCACGAGCGGTAGCGAGTGGCCAGTCGTGGGAGTGCAGAAACTATGTGGGATAGAGTTGTTCTGGCCGCATGCATGACGACCAGCCTGGCGATCGGCCAGGGATTGGGCAGCTTTCTGGGCGTGGGAATCCAGGAGAATGCGGCAGGCGTGGAAGTCACCCGCATCGCCCCGGATAGTCCCGCCGAAAAGGCCGGCATCAAGACCGGCGACGTGGTAACCCAATATAACGGCCAGCGCGTGGAAGGGATGGACCAATTCTCCCGCATGGTGCGCGAGACGCCGGCCGGACGCGAAGTGAAGATCGGGATTATCCGCAACGGCGCGCCTCAGACGATCACGGCCAGGATCGTGGCCCGGCCTGCCATCGGCGCCCAGCTGATTCCTCAGGCCCCGGTGCAGGAGCCACTCGAATTCCGCTTCCCGGATATGCCGCAAAGCCACATGACCTGGCGCAGTTCGATGCTGGGAATCGAGGCGGAGGCGCTGGATGGACAACTGGCCGAGTTCTTCGGCGTGAAGGAAGGCGTTTTAGTTCGCACCGTGACGAAAGGCTCGGCCGCGGACAAGGCTGGCATCAAAGCCGGCGACGTGATCGTGCGCGTGGACGACGCCAAAGTGACGACGCCCGCCGATATCTCCGCTCACCTGCGGGCTATGCGTGGCCACCCGGTAACCGTGGTGGTGGTGCGGGATCGCAAGGAAATCAACGTGATGCTGTCCGTCATCCGCAGGCCTGAGCGGAGCGTCGGGGCTGTGTGGCGGCCTAGGCTGCCTGCGATCGACTAAACGCGGCGCGCGGCGGGCTGGTTTCAAGCCTTTGTCCCTTGGCGGGCCAAAGTTCGGCCATGCTTACGCGAAGCCGCAGGATGGCTTGCGCCTTGAGTTGGGAAATGCGCGACTCGTGCCGTCCGACGATCTTCGCTATTTCCCGGAGCGTCATTTCGTCGCGGTAATACATACTCAAGACGTTTTTTTCGATTTCGGGGATTTCGGAGATCGCCCCCGCCAAAGCCCGCTGCAATTCGCTACGTTCGAGCACAGCGGACGGCCACTCTCTCGGATCGCCTGAGACGAACCGGATCGGGTCGTGGCTCTCGGAATTGCCGGATACGGCCGATTCCAGTCTGGCGAGATTCAACCCACGGAGGTTTACCTGCCACCGGTGATAGCCGTCGACCGTAAGGTTGAGGTCGGTGGCGATCTCTTGTTCCGTGGGCGAGCGTTGCAAGCGCTGCTCCGCGGCGGCGGTCGCGGCTTCGATCTGCTTGGCGTGCTTGCGCTGCTTACGGGGCGCCCAGTCCAGCTGGCGCAGGCTGTCCAAAATAGCTCCTTTGATCTTGTGCTCGGCGTAGGTTTTGAGCTGGATGTTGCGTGACCGATCGAAGCGGTCGATGGCCGACAGAAGGCCCAGGGTGCCAGTGGACACCAGATCGTCAAGGCTTGCACATCCGGGCAAGCGGGCATGAATCCTGCGGGCAATCATGCGGACCTGCGGCAGATTCTCCAGGATCAGACGCTCGCGCTCTTCGGCGGACAAGTTTTCGGAATCGGTGAACTCAGCGGGCTCGGCGACGGCATTCATTGTGGTGGCTCCGACACTGACAAGGGCAATTGCGCCCCCAAATTCCAAAGAAATTCGGAATAGAGGCAAGTGTTCTGAATGCAGCCGATTGGACTGCAACCGTGCGTTTTCGCGCGGTGGGTTTCAGCGAAGCACAGCGCTTCTGGAGCGCCACATTCTTGGCAGTGGCATTTTTGTGGCGGATCTGCCGCCGGTTTGTAAGGGAAGCGCGGCCCGAGTGTCAGTAGCAACCCTAGGTCCGGATAAGCGTTTCATGGGAGGCTGGATCACAATTATTTGTCTTAATATATGGATATATGCGCGTATTTTTGGTGCTGTGTCTGGCAGCCGCGGCGGTACAGGCCCAGAAGGCCCCTGGTTTCGACCTCGGGGCGCTGAATCGCAATGTGGATCCTTGCGCGAACTTCTATCAGTACGCCTGCGGCGGCTGGATGACAGCCAATCCTGTGCCTGCCGATGAATCGCGGTGGGGCCGGTTCAACGTTTTGGGAGATCGCAACCGGATGCTGCTCAAAGATGTCCTGGAGGCGGCCGCAGTGGATCGTCCAAATCGCAGCGCCACGGATCAGAAGATCGGCGATTTCTATGCCGCCTGCATGGATGAGAAGAATCTGGACGCGCGGGGTTTGGAAGCGATCCAGCGCGACCTGAACCGGATCGCGGTGATCCAGGACCGCAAGGACCTCGTGGATTTGGTGGTTTACATGTTCCGCATCGGATCCTGGCCTTTCTTCCGCTTCGGCTCGGAGCAGGATGCCAAAGACTCGACGCGGGTGATCGCGGTGATGGATCAAGCCGGACTAGGGTTGCCGGACCGCGATTACTACCTCAAGACCGATGAGAAGTCGGTGGACCTGCGAAACAAGTATCTCGCGCACATTCAGACCGTATTCGGATTGTTGGGTATGCCGGCGGCGGAAGCGCAGAGGAAAGCGGCGACGGTACTCGCGATCGAAACGGAGCTAGCCAAGGGTTCGCTGGACCGGGTTTCGCGCCGCGATCCGGAGAAGGTGTATCACAAACAGACGGTGGCCGAGCTCACGGCGCTGGCTCCATCCTTCGATTGGACGAAGTTTTTCCAGAGCCTGGGCGCTCCGCCGATCGAAAGCCTCAACGTCGAGGTGCCGGATTTCGTACGGGCTATGAACACCGTCCTAGAGCAGCAACCGTTGGACGATCTGAAGACGTATCTCGCCTGGAACCTGGTGCGCGACAACTCTATATTTCTTCCCGCTTCGTTCCAGCAAGCCAGCTTCGAGTTCTACGAGAAGACTCTGACGGGAGCGAAGGAGATGCGGGCGCGCTGGAAGCGCTGCGTGGACTTGACGGATCAGCAGTTGCCGGACGCTCTGGGCAAGATGTTCGTCGAGAAAACCCTGGGAGACGCGGGCAAGAAGCGAACTCAGCAGATGGTGGCGGAAATCGAGAAGGCGCTGGAGAAAGATATCCGCGGCCTGGATTGGATGACGCCCAAGACCAAGGACCAGGCGATCGTCAAGCTGCACGGCGTCACTAACAAGATCGGGAACAAGAGTAAGTGGCTGGACTATTCGGGTGTCCAGATCGTGCGCAACGATCCGTACGCGAACACCGCCCGCACCAGCACGTTCGAGCTGGCCCGCCAGCTGGCGAAAATCGGGAAGCCGGTGGACAAGACCGACTGGGAAATGAGCCAGCCCACGGTGAACGCATACTACGATCCGCAGCACAACGACATTAATTTCCCGGCCGGCATTTTGCAGCCGCCCTTCTACGACAACAAAATGGACGATGCCGTGAATTACGGCGCCATCGGCTCGGTGATCGGCCATGAGCTGACGCACGGCTTCGACGACGAGGGCCGGCAATTCGACGCGAAGGGCAACCTGCGCGACTGGTGGACGGAAGAAGACGCCAAGGCTTTCGACCAGCGAGCCGACTGCGTGGTGAACCAGTACAGCGGGTACAGTCCGGTGCCGGGCGTCAATCTGAATGGCAAGCTCACGCTGGGCGAAAACACAGCCGACAATGGCGGCCCGCGAGTCGCCTACATGGCTCTGATGGACACGTTCGGCGGCAAGGAGCCGGCTAAGATCGATGGATTCAGCGCCGAGCAACGTTTCTTTCTCGGCTGGGCTCAGGTATGGTGCAACAACGTGACCGAGGAGGCGTCCCGCTTGCGGGCGCAGACCGATCCGCACGCTCCTGGCGAATTCCGAGTGAACGGCACGGTATCGAACATGCCGGAATTCCAGCGGGCATTCGCTTGCCGCGCGAACCAGCCGATGGTCCGTGGTCCAGCTTGTCGGGTTTGGTGAACAGGTAGGGCAGGCGTCCACGCCTGCACGGGGCTCTAGCCCCGTTGGTACTGGCGGGTTTGGAAACCCGCTGCAGGTCTGGAGACCTGCCCTACATCTCCTTTCTGTGCACAATAGTACGTATGGACGAACAACCGCATTCCCGGTTGAGCCCGGCGATGGTGGTGCTGTTCGCGGCCTTTGCCGGTCTGTTCATCGCGCAGATCTTCACCATCAAGAGCCTGCGCTCGGCTGAATCCCGGCTGGCTGCGGTGCAAGCCGATCAATCCAAGGTGCATGAGGTGATCGACGGCGAGGTCGCCAAGCTGCACGAAGCCGCCGCGTCCGCCGATGCCGAACGCCAGAAGGCGCTCGACGCGGTGCGCGACGAGGTGGAAAAGGCCCAGCGCCAGGCGCGCGGCGTCGCCGGCAAGGTCAAAGAAGAAACCATGAAGAGCGTGGAAGATCTCGCCAGCCGTGTGGACGTGAGCGAATCCAGGCTCAAGCAACAGCAGGAAGCGGGCGCACGTGTCGCCACGGAAATCAGCAGCCTGAAGCAGGCGACGACATCGGCCCAATCCAGCCTTATCGACGTCTCCACCGAGGTTAAGCAGGTGCGGACGGAAGTCGCCAACACGCAGGGCCAGCTGGAGCGAACCATCGCGGATTTGAAGCGCACCACCGGCGATATGGGCGTGTTGAGCGGGCTGATCGCGACTAATTCCAAGGAGATCGAGGCGCTCAAGCAGCTGGGCGATCGGAACTATACCGAATTCACGCTGTACAAGGGCAAGGATCCGATCAAGCTGGCCGACATTTCGATCCTGCTGAAGAAGGCCGATGTCAAAGCCAATCGCTACACCCTGGAACTCCAAGTCGACGACCGCAAGATCGAGAAGAAAGACCGGCAGGCGAACGAGCCCCTGCAGTTTTATGTGGGGCACGAGCGCCAGCCACATGAACTGGTGGTCAACCAGGTGGGGAAGGACCAGATCGTGGGGTACCTGGCTACGCCCAAGGCGCCGGCCTCGCGCCCCTGACATCGGGTGTTACACTAACGTTTTCTATGGCTATCAGTAAAGACCTGCTCGAAATCCTGGTATGCCCGCTGTGCAAGGCGCCGGTGGAGTTGAAACCGGACCAGAGCGGTCTCAAGTGCGTCGAGTGCAAGCGGGTATATCCCATTCGCGACGACATCCCGGTGATGCTGGTCGACGAGGCACGAATCGAAGAATAAACACGCGTGGCCTATTTGCTGGAGCGGCTGCCGTCTGGCTCGCGGATCGCCGTGATCCGTCTGCGCTCCCTGGGCGACTGCGTGCTGACGACGCCGGCGCTGGCGCTGCTTAAAGCACATCGTCCCGATCTGAGGATTGGCGTGGTGGTGGAGGACCGGTTCGCGGCGGTGTTCGAGGGGAATCCGCACGTGGACCAAATCTTGCCCCCAACGGCGCGTGTAATGGCGAAGTGGCATCCCAAGATGGCCCTGAATTTTCACGGTGGATCGCGGAGCATGTGGCTGACCGCCGCGTCCGGCGCGGAGATACGGGCCGGATTCGCGCACCACGCTTACAGTTTTCTTTACACCGCGAAAATTCCACGCGCCCAGGAAATTCTAGCGGAAGACCGTCGGGTGCACACCGCCGAACATATCGCTTCCGCGATGTTCTGGATGGGCGTGCCTCGCACCGAGATCCCGCGGGCGCGATTACACGCCGGCGCAACGCCGCTTGCGGGGGCCTACGTCGTTATCCATCCTTTCGCGTCGACGCCCCAGAAGACCTGGCCGGCCGAGCGCTTCATCGCGGTCGCCGAACACCTGCGGGATAAAGCCGGGCTGGAGCCCGTTTTCCTGGCGGGTCCTGCCGACGATCCTGGCGCGTTTGCCAACTTTCGTGTAATTCGTAACGCTCCTCTGGCGCAGGTGAAGAGCCTGATGGCGGGCGCCCAGCTTTTCATCGGCAATGACAGCGGCCCGGCACACATCGCGGCGGCATTCGGCGTGCCGGTTGTGGTTCTGTTCGGACCCAGCGACCCGGTGAACTGGGCGCCGTGGCGTACCGAATCGCAAGTACTGACGAGTCCGGAAGCGATCGGCGGCATCCGCGTCGAGGAAGCGATCGCGGCGGCGGAAACATTGAGGGTGCGCGCGTGAGCCAACTTGGCCGGCTATTGCGCTACTCGCGGCCGTACACGGGGCACCTGCTGCTGTCCGTGCTGCTGATGGCGTGCGTGGGCGCGGCGCAGGCGATCACGGTACGGTTGATCGGCCCGATCTTCGACCGCGTCCTCAATCCAGCTTCGGCCGACGCCCCCGTGCTTCTGTTCACCATTCCGGGGTGGAGGTATCAAATCTATCTGGATAGCTTCATGCCCGCCTCGGTCCACAACGTCTGGACCATGGTGGCGGCAGGAATCCTGACCGTGTTCGCAATCAAGGGAGTGTGCGACTACGCCGGGAACTATCTGGTCAACTATGTGGGCCTGTCCGCAGTCACTGATCTAAGACAAGACGTTTTCGATCGCGTGGTTCATCAGGACGCGCATTTTTTCGAATCCAACTCGACGGCGCGCGTCATGTCGTCCATCATGAACGATCTCGAAAAGATCCAGGTCGCGATGTCCCACATCCTGGCGGATCTGCTTCGTCAGAGCTTCACCTTCCTGGCCCTGGGAGTCATCGTCCTGCAAACCGACTGGAAGCTGGCGCTGGCCAGCCTGACGGTGCTGCCGTTCGTGCTGTTCCCGACGCTGCGGCTGGGCCGCCGCATCCGGCGGACCACGCGGAGCGCACAGGACAACACCGCGGAGCTCAACCAGGTGCTCCAGGAAACGCTGAGTGGGCATCAAGTGGTGAAGTCGTTCGGCGCCGAGGACATCGAGTCCAACCGGTTCCGTGACCGCGCCGAGCGCCTGCGCAGCAGCAACCTCCGCTACGTGGCGCAGCAGGCTGTGGCCTCGCCGTTGATCGAGTTCTTCGCGGCCGTCACCATCGTGGGCCTGCTGGCGTACGCCCGGACGCAGATCAAGTCCGGAGCCATGAGCACCGGGGAATTCACCAGTTTCGTCATCGCGCTGTTCCTGCTGTACGAACCGGTCAAGCGGCTCACCGGTATCCACAACATCTTTCAGCAGGCGCTGGGCGCGTCGCAGAAGGTGTTCGAGTATCTGGATCGCGAGCTGCAGGTCAAGGAGCAGCCGGGCGCGGCCAGGCTGGCTCGCTTCGAAAAAGCCATCGTGTTTGAGAGCGTGAATTTCCGCTACCCGACATCGCCCGAAGGCCTGGTGCTCGAGCGCGTCGATCTGGAGGTGAAGGCCGGAGAAGTAGTGGCTCTGGTGGGACCGAGCGGCGCGGGCAAGACGACGATGGCGAACCTGGTGCCGCGCTTCTACGACGTGACCGGCGGAGCAATCCTTATCGACGGCAAGGACCTGCGCGAGCTGAGGCTCGCGTCCCTGCGCGACAAGATCAGCATCGTGGCGCAGGATACGTTCCTGTTCAATGACACGGTGGGCGCCAACATCGGTTACGGCTTGCGGCATGCGACGCCCGAACAGGTGCACCAGGCCGCTCGCGACGCGCTGGCCGAGGAATTCATCCTGCGGATGCCGGAGGGTTACGGCACCATCATCGGCGAGCGCGGAATGAAGCTGAGCGGTGGCCAGCGGCAACGCCTGGCGATCGCGCGGGCATTGCTCAAGAACGCGCCCATCTTGATCCTGGACGAGGCCACCTCGCATCTGGACACGGAATCCGAAGTGCTGGTACAGAAGGCGCTGCAAACCTTGATGGCGAACCGGACGGTAATCGTGATCGCGCACCGGCTGTCCACCGTGCGCCGCGCCGACAAGATCGTCGTGCTCGACCGCGGCCGCATCGCCGAAACCGGCCGGCACGACGAATTGGTAAGCCAGGGCGGCCTCTACCAGCGGCTATACGAGCTACAATTTCTCACATCCGACGTGAATCCCGCGGACGTGAATAAGTAAGATGGCCAATCCTCCTCTACGCAGCATGACCGGTTTCGCCCGCGCGCGCCGCCCCTTGGGCGAGGGCGAGCTGGTGGTGAGCGTGAAGACGCTGAATCATCGCTCGCTGGACGTCCATGTGCACGCTCCATCCGTAGCCGATCCGTTCGAAAACGCCGTGCGGGCGCTGGTGAAGAGCCGTCTGGCACGGGGGCACGTGGAGGTGCGGATCGCGCTTCCGCCGGCCACGGTGAACGGAAACTCCGCGACACTCAACCGCGCCTTGCTCGAAGAGTACCTCGGCGCTTTTAACCAGGCTGCGGCCGAGCATGGTCTCGATACCCGGCCGGATCTGAACGCCGCTCTGCGGATTCCCGGAATGTTCGGCGAGGTTTCCGAGGGTCCGGAGCTGCCGTCCGGAACCGAGGCGGCGATGCTCGATGCTCTGGGCGCGGCGCTCGACGAGCTGAACCAGTTTCGCGCGCGCGAAGGCGCCGAGATCGCCCAGGAAATGTCGGGGCACAATACCCGGCTCGGCGTGCTGGCGGAGGAGATGGAAAAGATCCGGACGGGCGCGCAGGAGGTTTTCCAGAGCCGGCTCACGGAGCGCCTGAAGGATCTGCTCAAGGGCGTGCAAATCGATCCACAAAGGCTGGCCCAGGAGGCAGCAGTGTTGGCCGATCGCAGCGATATCGGCGAGGAATTAGCCCGGCTGAAGATCCACTCGGGGCAATTGGGGGCCTTGCTCGACGCCGGTGGCGAAAGCGGCAAGAAGATCGATTTCCTTCTGCAGGAGATGAACCGCGAAACCAACACTATCCTTTCAAAAACCACCGGAGCCGGGGAGATCGGCCTCAAGATCACGGAGCTGGCCTTGGCCGCCAAGGCGGCGATCGAAAAAATCCGGGAGCAGTCCCTAAACCTTGAATAAAAGCCCTGGAATGACCACAGTCTTCATCATTTCAGCGCCTTCGGGCTCCGGCAAATCGACGCTGGTCAGCGAGCTCATGAAGCGCATCCCGGACCTGAATTTCTCGGTTTCCTACACCACGCGCCCGCCGCGGGGACAGGAACGCGACGGAAACGAGTACCACTTCATCACCCGGGCCGAATTTGAGCAGCGGCTGGCCAACCACGAGTTCCTGGAGTCGGCCGAAGTATTCGGCAACTACTACGGAACCCATTTAAGCGAGCTGGATAGAGCTAAAGCGGGCGGGGCGGACCTGGTCCTCGACATTGATGTCCAGGGTGCGCGACAATTAAAAGGGCGAATATCCGAAGCGGTTTCGATTTTTATTCTCCCGCCGAGCCGCCAGGTTCTCGAAGAGCGCTTGCGGGCCCGGTCTCAGGACTCCGAATCGGTGATTGAGCGAAGGCTCAAGGAGGCCGCGGAGGAAATTCGGAAGTATTCGCAGTACGACTACCTGCTGGTGAATCGGGAGGTGCAAGCTTCCACGGATACGCTGGTATCGATTGTAAGGTCCGTGCGCAGCCGCCGCGACCGGATGGAGCAGCAGATTCGCCCGATTCTGGAGACTTTTGAAGATGGCCGAAACAAATCTTAAGCAGATCGCACAGAGCGTGATCCCGGATGATCCGGAGGCCAGCGCCTACCGGTTCATCATTGTCGCCGCCAAGCGCGCACGGCAGTTGCAGAACGGGGCGCGCAGCTTCCTGCCCACCACGTCCAAGAAACCCACGGTCATGGCGATGGAAGAAGTCCGCCGAGGCTTGGTGCAGTATGAGGACATCGCGATCGACCACATGTTCGCGCCGCCCCCCGAAGAATAAACTGGTTCTATGCCGGTGACGACCAACGTTGCCCTGGGAGTCGGTGGAGGCATCGCCGCGTACAAAGCGGCGGAGCTGGCTCGCGCCCTGATGGAGCGCGGTTTCTCCGTGCAAGTGGTGATGACGCGATCGGCCGAGGAGTTCGTCCGTCCTCTCACGTTCGCCGCGCTCACCGGACGCAAGGTGCTTACCAGCCTGTTCAGCGCCTCGAGCGCCGAGGACACGCTTTCGAGTGCGATCGAGCACATCCGCGTGGCCCAGGAGAATCAGATCCTGGTGATCGCGCCGGCCACGGCCGATCTTATCGCTAAGCTGGCGCACGGGCTGGCGGACGATTTCCTGACCACGACGTACTTGGCGTTCACTGGGCCCGTGGTGCTCGCGCCGGCGATGAACACCAACATGTGGAATCATCCGGCGACGCAAGAGAATCTTCGCATTCTGCGGTCGCGCGGCCACGTCATCGTCGAGCCCGACGAAGGCATTCTGGCCTGCGGCATGGTGGGGCCGGGCCGGCTGGCTGAGCCCGAGATCATCGCGCAAGCCGTCGCTGAAGTGGCGCTGGGCGCGGCCAACGTCAAGCGGGATCTGGATGGCGAAACCGTTCTGATCACGGCTGGACCCACGCAGGAACCGCTCGATCCGGTCCGGTATCTCAGCAACCGATCCAGCGGAAAGATGGGATACGCCTTGGCCGAAGCCGCCGCGGACCGTGGAGCTCGCGTGATCCTGGTTTCCGGACCGGTGACGCTGGCGCCGCCGGCGCGCGTCGAGCTGATTCCGGTGCGAACTGCTGTCGAAATGCGCCAGGCGGTGATGGATCACTTGGAGCAGGCCACCATGGTCATCAAGGCCGCAGCCGTCGCCGATTACCACCGTGCCAACCCGCCCCAGCAAAAGGTCAAGAAAACCGCGGCGCGGCTTTCGCTGGAGCTCGATCCGACGCCGGATATCCTGGCCGAAGTGGGCCGCAAAAAAGGCGACCGGCTCCTGGTCGGCTTCGCGGCAGAGACCGAGAACCTGATCGAAGAAGCCCGCCGCAAGCTGCAATCCAAGAATTGCGACATGGTAGTGGCCAATCTGGTTTCGCAGCCGGGAATCGGGTTCGAATCGGACGAGCATGAAGTGACCCTGGTGCTGCGCACCGGCGAAACGATCCCCGTCGAGCGCGCTTCGAAGAGCATCATCGCGCACCGCATCTTCGACGAGATGATGAAACTGCGTCTGGCCCTGCACAGCGCCCAATGACGACGGCCCAGCTGCGGAAGAAATTAGAATTTTACAGAGATCTGGGAATCGACGA
>Ga0209517_10002154_pt1 | contig 28221 bp, 25 predicted proteins | sample PeaSoiMetSII2010_FD_187695 | JGI IMG/M metagenome (GOLD analysis project Ga0209517, IMG submission 187695) | Peat soil microbial communities from Weissenstadt, Germany - SII-2010 (SPAdes) (version 2) | ecosystem: Environmental > Terrestrial > Soil > Wetlands > Peat | place: Germany...
GATTGCAGGCTACGCGTCACTTGCGGGTATGGCGGCCGGAAGGTAGACCGATAGGGCTGGCGATTGTTCGGTTCTCCGTCGCGTTGTGCGTTCTTCTGGCGGGTGTGCGGCTTTTTGCGAAACCTCTTCAGATTGCTCCAAGGGAATGGCCGCCAAGCAACTGGCTTTTCGCGTGGTATGGGCCTGAGCATTTTGGCATGGAACGGGCAAAGATTAAGGCGCGCCTGGAGGAGCTTTCGGGAGGGCAATTGGCGATCGTCCGATACGGTCAGGACCACAATCCGCTGAACGAATGGGTCTATAACCGTGCTGATATTGATGGTTCCAAAGTCGTATGGGCAAGGGATATGGGCCCTTCGGATAATCTGGATTTACTCCGTTATTACCGGGACCGCAAGGCATGGTTAGTGGAGCCGGATGCGATGCCTGCGCGGATGACGCCGTACCAGGCGAGTCAGCAAGTTAGTGGAGCGAGCGGGGCTGGAGAGGTCGAGGACTCGAAGCGATGATCAGCGGGCAAAAGATCGCTGTGGTGATGCCGGCGTACAACGCCGAAAAGACGCTCGAGCAGACGGTGCGCGAGTTATCAGACCTGGTGGATATCAAGATCCTGGTCGACGACTCGAGCAAGGACAAGACCGCGGAGCTATCACGCAGGCTGGGAGTGCAAACGTACGTCCACGATGCCAACTACGGCTATGGGCGCAACCAGCAGACCTGCTATCGCGAGGCAATAGCGGCCGGCGCGGACATCGTTGTCATGGTGCATCCCGATTACCAGTACACTCCGTTGCTGGTTCCTGCGATGGCGGGAATGATCGCCAGCGGTGTGTACGACATGGTGCTGGCGTCGAGAATTCTGGGTGCTGGGGCGCTGAAAGGTGGGATGCCGCTCTATAAATATGTTTCGAACCGGCTTCTGACGGCATTCCAAAATCTGTTTCTGGGGGTGAAGCTGTCGGAATACCACACGGGCTTTCGCGCTTTCTCGCGCGAGTTGCTGGAGACGCTGCCGTTGCTCGAGGACTCCGACGATTTTGTGTTCGACAATCAGATGATCGCCCAGGCCGTGATGTTCGGCTTTCGCATCGGCGAAATCTCTTGTCCAACGAAGTATTTCGAAGAGGCGTCTTCCATCAATTTCCGGCGCAGCATCGAGTATGGACTGGGCGTTCTGGCGACGACGGCGAGCTTCGTTGCGCACAAGACAGGGATCAGGCGCACGCCGAAATTCGAAGCCGGCGGTCGCAAGGTGACGCAACAGTATGATTCGCAGGCCGCGCGGCGTCCGTGAGAAATGTGATTCGAGGCGGTCTGATCGACTGCCTAACTATCAATCGATTCTCCAGAGTTCGTATCGGTCCTCCGGACTGTCGCCGAATCCCCATATCCAGTAGCCGAATCCATTGGAATAGAGGCCTATTCCGGCTCCCATCGTCCTTCCGAACCGATACTTGTGTGTGATCACATCCACGAGCGTTCGGTGCGGAAAACGCGCCAATGGCTGATATCCCCCCAGGATATGCCCCCCCGCGAATACATCGAACACCAGCAGATCTCCAGGCTCTGGTTGAGGTCCACCGGGATATGTGAGCGTTGCCCCGGCCAGGGGCGCGTACCAATTAGACCAGTACTGCCCGGTGTACCAAACTCTTTCGCCTGCGGCAACGTGCGGGCGAATCAAGGTGTACAAAGCGTCCCTGCCAAACCTCGCGAACTCTGCATCCGAGCGAAGGATCAGTATGGAGTAGCCTGTGCCGGCAACGATCATCGCAAGGGCCGCGATTCGGGCAACCCGAAGCGGTACATCCTCCATCAACCGGAAACACAGGAAAATGACCGCGGGCATACAGGGAAGCAGAAACTTTATCGGAAGGTCCACGTAGAAGACGATGGGAAAAGGAATCAACAGCCAGAGCATGAGAAAGAGAGCGGTGTGATCACGTTTTTCCAATGCCTCAAGCAGCAGGCCGAACAGCGCACCGCACCCAAAAACCGCACAGGAAGCGGCAAGCGCCAGAGGCAATCGGCAGATCAAGGGGACGAGTGCTACGGCCGCGGCGAGGACGATTGTCATCCACCGTCCGGTCCACAAACGGTTCACCAGCCAGCAGGCCGCCAGGGGCAGAGGAAAAGCCATGAACAGCAGATAGGCTACGAGATTGGGCGCCAAACTGTGCCCGCTTGACACAAGGGGAGGCGGATTGACGCCCAGACTGTGCTCGCGGGTTGCAGCGATGATGGCCAAGAGCAGAAATGCGCCTGCGAGGACTGGAGACCACAGCCAGGATCTCCGCCGGAACTGCACAAAGAACTCTCTGGGATGAGCGTTGTCAAACAGATAAAACGCCGCGAGCGGCAGCAGAAGCACGAGGTGGGGTCGCGCAAAGCCAGCAAGTCCCAACGCGATGGCGGCGACCGCACCCTGGCTCCATTTCTGCTCGGCCTTCCACGCGGCAAGGCGTTCCATCGCGACAACAGCGAGTGCAGTCGCCAGGATGTCGGGCATCGCGGTGCTGGCCATCGGCAGAAAAGGAGCGATGGCTACCAAGAGAAGGGCGCCGATCATTGCGTGCTTTCGGTCCCACCCGAATCGAAGGACAAGAGAAGCCATCGCCATGGCGGCAATCCAGACAAGCACCAGTTCCGTCAGATGTGCAGTCCACTCGTGCGCGCCGGTCAGAACCGTGGGCACCAGCACGTAACCTTGCGCCACTTCTCCCATCAGGGAATTTCCAGACGACCATACGTAAGCTTTCGCGCAACTGGGGTTGAGGTTCCAGCAAATCGTGAAATCCATCGGATGCGTTGGATGCTTGGCGATCTGCCGCGCCATCGAGAGAAACCACGGATCGTCGATGACGAAAGGCTTGTTCAGGTATGGCAAAAGGCAAACAGTGGCGAGAAGTAACGCAGGCCACGCGCAGGCCAGCACAGCAATTGCTGAAATCGCATGGGGTGCTTGGCGATCCATCGTGACTTCCGTTCTCACCGGGATTCCCATTCGAGTTCTCCAGTTGAGGGTCAGCCGATCCCCGACCGCCTGGCTGGTGCCGGATAAACGCGCAGGGCTATGATAAATTGTGGAATCGACGTTGGGTTTTTCCGCGCGGAAGAGCGAACCCGGTCGGATAGGCAGATGATCCAATCCATTCGTTCCGTTTTGGCCATTCCGACTGCTTACCGGTTTTGGTGGCACGTCGTAGGCGGAGTTGCCCAGGCCAAAGTTTTGGTGGACGAATATATTCAGCCAAACGCAGGCGCCCGAATTCTTGAAATCGGGTGCGGACCAGGGTCCATTGTGCGTTACCTGCCACCGTCCGAGTATTTAGGATTTGATCTAAGTCCCAGTTACATCGAACTGGCCAGGAGGCGTTTTCCAAAGGCACACTTCGTCTGCGAACGTGTGAGCCAATTTGCCCTCGCCAAAGAGCAAAGCTTTGACGTGGTGCTGGCGCTAGGGATCGTGCATCACCTCGAAGATGCCGAAGCCCGACAACTATTTCAAATCGCGTATGGTGCTCTAAAGCCTGGTGGCAAGCTGGTCACCATTGATGGCGTGTGGGTCGAGGGTCAGTCCCCCGCTGCGCATTGGTTGTTGGCAAAAGACCGGGGAGAATACATAAGGAGCGAGCGGGAGTATGTGGGAATTGCGTCTCAAGTATTCGGCAATATCACACCAAGCGTCCGCCACGATCTCTTGCGTATTCCGTACACACACCTGATTCTGCAATGTGTCCGGTGATGAGTTCATTCACGCGGAGCTGGCGCCCGGGATTGAGGTCGAACAGCCAAACGATTGGTTGCTCCGGCAGCCGGAAAATTGACTGGGCGAGGGAAGTACTGTTTAGCAGAAAAACCTGCGGATCATCCCGTCCTTGGGTAGTAGTCCAACGAATTCGCTCCTTTGATAATGCGGTGTCTTGAAATAGACTACCAATATCAAAATGCAGAGTAACTCGAAGGCAAATGACGTAGTCGTAATTCGAGAATCTGAAATCCGGTCGAATTTTCGCGCTCTGGACATCCGATGGCGATCCGCCGAGACATTCGCGATCCTGCCGTCCAATCTGCCACTTAGTGATGAATGGCTCGACGCTGCCTTGCAGCTCCTGCCGCAAGCCTTTTGTACCAAACATTTTCTCTTGCTGACTTCTGGAAGTACTGGTCAGCCGAAGATCATCGTCGCAAGTCGTGAGCGAGCGGAGCATCTGGTGGAAGTCATTCACAGGGCGCAGGACGGCGAGGCAACTAAGGAAACGATATGCTGTCTACCTCTGAGCTATTCTTACTCTTTTGTTAATCAATGGCTCTGGTCGCGGATTCTAGGGCGCAGGATCATCTTGACAGACGGCTTCATGCGGCCCAATGAGTTGAAAGTTACTTTGGACGCCGCCCACGACGCCATGATCTGCATGGTCGGCGCGCAGGTGTCGCTGCTGCGATCATTTTTTGGTGGCCGAACGTTCCCGGGCATCATCCGATTGCACTTCGCCGGAGGACGATTTCCGCAAGAACAGTTGGGTCCGCTTAAGCAAATCTTCCCCAATGCGACAATTTTCAATAACTACGGCTGCGCCGAAGCTATGCCGCGACTGACCATCCGCCTCGCTGAAGACGCAGACGTGGCCGCGAACATTGGACGCCCACTGGCCGGTGTGGAATTGAAAAGCGGAATAGAAGGCCAACTCCTATTTCGAAGCCCGTTCCGAGCGGTAGGATTCATCGAAAACTCCAGTTTCCGTGCCATCGATGACAACGATTGGGTCGACACCGGAGACCTCGGATGCGCAGGCGATAACGGTATGTGGATTTTGCTTGGTCGAAGAAGCGAAGTGTTCAAGCGCTTTGGTGAGAAAATCTCGCTACCGGCAATCGATGCCGCGCTGAAGCGCGTATGGTGCGGAGAACTCGCTTTCTACCGCGAAACTGACTCCATGGGTGAAAATGGACACGTTGTAGTCATCGCTCCACACCCGGAAGAGCGGCAGGTTAAGGCAATCTTGATGGAATTGCGGCGCGACTTCAGTCGTCCTCATTGGCCGCTACGTGTGGAGAGCTTGCAGCGTCTGCCACGTCTGCCGAGCAACAAGGTAGACACGGGCGCTCTCAAAGAGCAAAAAGACCTCATCGTGCGTTGGAGCCAGAGATATTGATGTCAAACCGAGAAAAATTGCGCGACTTACTGCTGGAGGTGCTCCTCCTCTCTGATGAGGAGTTTTCGTTCGATTTGAATCGCGAGCAGGTCGAAACCTGGGACTCCCTTGCCGTGGTGGCGATCGCCGCAGGAGTCGACGAGACGTTTGGGTATCACTTTACGCCTGACGAAGCAGTTGGGATTACCGGCGTCAATGACATTATCAGGGTACTTGAGCGAGAAGGAATCAGCTTTGCAGAAGCATGAACAATGGGAACGGCGTTGGGAACTTACTCAACTGAAATCCGTTAAGTTGGATGCGCCGCACATCATCGCTTCGAACTCGGTCCGTTCAATCGTCTCGACACAACTTTCGTGGCCCTTCATTGATCTTGGCGCGATTCCGTTGGGCACCGAAACGCTGGTAGTCGTGGGTGGCGGAAGCCTGATCGATCGGGTTAAGATATTTCGCAAGAATGACTGGCCTGCACTGAAGGTGGTCGCTATTCCGTCCATTTGGGGGAGCGGCGCAGAGGTCTCGCCGGTTGCCGTCATGAATGGCCACGTCAAAGACATACAGTTCTCCGAAGATCTCATTCCAGATCGGTATGTGATTTGGCCGGAGCTCGCGCGTGGCGCCCCATTCGATTTGCTCCGATTTGCCTGCGGCGACGTTTGTGCGCACGCGCTTGAGGCATTCACTTCGCCCCTTGCCACGCCGCAAATCCGACGACAAGCCGCCGCGTTGCTGAACGAAATCGCTGAATATCCGCTGGGATTCGATGACCGTTGGTTCGATGCAAGCTCTGCGGCCTGTCTCTTGCAGGCCCGCTCCAGTGTGGGATTGATCCATGGATTCGCCCATGTACTAGAGCCAAAATTGCGATCGTCCAATCTCGCCGCGAATTGGGGCCATGCGAAACTGTGCTCTGTTTTCCTCCTCCCAGTGCTCCGTTTCAACTTGAGCACGTCCTCGAGAGTCCAGAAGCTCGCCGTAGAGTTTGGACTGGATCTTGAGAAAGTTCTGGCTACCGCTAGTGCGCTATTCCTGCCGGAGGAGTACTCGGCTGCAATGGCGGAAGCCGAGCGAAATTGGGAGGGCATCGCTCGTGATCCGTGCTCGCGAACAAATTGCGTACTGGTTCGGCGCGACTCCGTCGAGTTCTTCCGGAAGTTCCGCGGTGCGGGAGTACCCACATGAGTTCACTTCTCAATTTGTCGCCGTACGAAGAACGACAAGACGAGATTTTCGTCAAAGAACTGGTGGAATTGACGGCGCACCATATTGCGGGATGTCGTGAATATGCGCAAATATGGTCGAACTGGCGGCCCAGCGACAACGTCACAAGTTTCCCTTTCCTGCATGTCGGGACTTTCAAGTCGATCCGATTCAAGACGGATGCCGCTGGCCTCAAGCACCAGCGAGTGTTGAAGTCGTCAGCGACGTCCACCGGGGTTTCTAGTCAGATCCTGCTAGATCAGCGCAGCGTGGAGTTGCAGTCGCGAAGTTCTTCAGCCATCCTCGCCAGCTTTCTCGGCACGGAACGCCGCCCACTCATCGTTCTCGACGGCGCGGGTGGATTGCGCGCGGGAGGGGAGGTCACAGCGCGCATCGCGGCCGCTTTAACTCTAAAGCCCTTCGCCTCCGACATCTTTTTTCTGCTGAGAGATTCTGCCGACCCTAAGACTGGCAAATGGGACGAACTAATTCGCCTTGTCGAGAAACACGACTCGTTTCTAGTTTACGGCTTCACTTACATGCTTTGGACAACATGGATGCACGAGATGCCGCCTAAAGTTTTGCGGGCATTGCGCGGCAAACGAATACAGTTCGTGCACAGCGGTGGCTGGAAAAAACTTGAGCGCGATCGCATCACCCGTGAAGAATTCAATAAGTCGATCATTGCTGGACTCGATCCGGATTCTCGGGTGACCGACTTTTATGGCCTCGTAGAGCAAGTGGGAGTCATTTACCCATTGTGCGAGGCTGGATTTCGTCATATCCCCATATGGGCCGACGTGATCGTTCGCGATCCGTGGACTTTGGATTCGCTCGAATCAAGAGATGGCCAGTTGCAACTGATCAATCTCCTGGCGTGGGGAGCCCCTTACCACAACGTGCTCACTGAAGACGTGGGGCGCACCATCCCCGGAATCTGCGTCTGCGGGCGCAAAGGTAAGCGCTTCGAATTTGTCGGACGTGTTCCGAAAGCGGAAGTGCGAGGTTGTGCCAATGTGTGAGCACATGATCAAATTCCGCGGATGCCACGGAGTCGTCACCGTTGAACTGGCATTCGACCTGTCCGAAGCGCTCGAGTCTTGGTCCCACATTCGAAGGGAGATGCTAAAGAGCGTGCCGGACGCATTTAGTCGCGATGAATGGGCCTACCTCATCGCCTTCCTGGACCCAGCAAATCTGGGCAAGCCGTTTCGGGAATCCTTTGGATCGCACGACGAAACCGCCGATTGTCCGAATGTAATCGCCGCGCCACTGGGACCGATCGGCCTCTGGCTTCCCAACAACGTCAGCCTGCTCGGACCGCTGATGCTCATCCTTTTAAGCCTCACAGGCAGCAAGTTGCGAATGAAGGCCGGGTCGCGCTCGTTGGATTTGGCGGGAGAGTTCCTCGCATTTGCCCGATCGCACTCACCTCGAGGGGCGCTACGCGACTATCTCGGCGCATGTGTTACTCACGAGGTCTTCGAGCACGAGGATCCTCGCACGGCCGAAATGGCGAGGCAGAGCAGAGTGCGAATCGTTTTTGGGTCAGACAAAGCCGCTGAGGCAATTCATTCCCTTCCTCACCCGATCGACAGCGTGGCAGTTACTTTTAGAGATCGGCGCTCCGAAGCTTGGATCGAACCCGAACGTTGCAATGAATCTGTGCTTCGTGATCTGATCAAGGTGTTTGCCATCTACGGGCAGGCGGGTTGCACATCCCCATCGCGCGTCATTCTGCTGGGCGCGGATCCGAGTACAGCCGTGCGTATCCGGGACCAAATCGTAAAACTGTGGCCCTCGGTAATCCGCCGAAGACCCGCCATGAACATAGTGTCCGACAACGTCTGCGCATGGCAATTGGCACGAACTACCGGCTGGAACTCCGTCCTCGTCGCCGAGAACCAGGCCGTTGTTTCCCTAGGTGGCTACGATTTGAAGACCTTTCCGAGTTTAATGGAGATGCGGATGATCCCAAGTAGCAGGACCGAGGCGCGAGCACGCCTGCCGGAGAATATTCAGACCATCGGCCATGCCCTCTCAAATTCTGCGGATCCTGCGTGGATGCACTTGTTCTCTGGGTCTAACATCACCCGATTTGTGCCGCTGAACACCATGCACCATTTCGAAACGGTCTGGGACGGACAGGACTTTTGGGCGCAGCTATTCAGAGTCATCCGAGTCCAAGCATGATCAAATCTCACGAGTTCAACTCGGCATGGTGGGGGCGCGACGTTGGCATCGTGACTGATCCCGCTTTTTTCGCTCAGCCTGCTTCGATCCGGGAGGAGGGGCTTTCGCGCTATGCGTGGGTTGAATTCGTTCAACCGCCGTCGCGGCTTCCACCGAGAGCGACCCTCTCAAAAGCGGGGTTTTTCTATGCCGATTCGCAAGTTCGCTTTCGACTAGGACTATCACGCGTTAAGCCGGGTAGTTGGGCGGAACTCGTCGTTCAGTCCGCGTCGAAAAATCCATTCGAAGTTCGTGCCGAGATACTACGACCGTTTTCGCATGAGCGTTTTTACGAGATACCTGGGGCGACGCCGTCGAAGGTACTTGAGCGCTACGTTCGGTGGTCGCGCCTACTTATTGAGGACCACCCAGAGACATGTTTACAGTTTCTGCTGAATGGAAAAGTACAGGGGTGGTTCTTGTCGCATCCTGCTCCAGGCGGGCTTGAACTTACGCTAGCGATGCTCAGTTCCGAATCGGCCATGTCGGGGTTCGATCTTTACTCCATCGCGATTGCCGCATATTCCGCGCAGGGATTCCGTGTTGGTTTTGCGGGGTTCAGCCTGACAAACTCTGCCGTCCACAATATTTACGCAAATCTCGGAGCACGTTTCCTCGAACCGAAGGAATGCTGGATATGGCTAAACTCAGCGCCGTAGCGATGTGATGAGCATTGAGCCGCGCGATGGACTGATTGATCGCAGAAAAACGAGGCCTAAAGACACTCATTTCAGGAAGAACTAGCATCCTTCATCCGCGACCACCAAAGAATGCTCTCTACAAGCAGAAGACGGTCCTAAAGCGAACATGACACTTGAGTCCCCCTGCTCTCGTAGAAGCCGAGCACAGCCTCGGCAACCTCACTCACTTCCTGATCGCTCAAATCATAGTACATCGGCAGCCGGAGCAGCCGGCTGCTGGTATCGTCTGTTACCGGCAGATCCGACTGCGGCACGCCGAGAGATTTGGCGAAAGGCGAGGAATGGAGCGGCACATAATGAAAGACCGCAAGGATGCCGGCCTGGAGTAGATGCGCGATAAGCGCAGTACGCTCCGCGAGGTCTGCTGCCAGCAGGTAGAACATGTGGTAATTCGGGGTGCAGTGCTCAGGCGTGAACGGAGTGCGAATCAGGCCTCTCTCGACCAGGGGGGCGAACATGCTGGCATAGCGGAGGTAGATTTCTCTGCGTCGCGCAGTGATCTTCTCCATGTTTTCGAGCTGGCCAAGCAGGAAGGCGGCCAGCATGTCAGACAGCACATAGGAAGAGCCGATGTCCACCCAAGTGTATTTGTCCACCTGCCCACGCAGGAACTGGCTGCGGTTGGTGCCTTTCTCGCGCAGGATCTCAGCGCGTTTCTCCAGAGCAGGGTCGTTGATCGTCAGCGCTCCGCCTTCTCCGCACGAGAAGTTCTTGGTCTCATGAAAACTGTAGCAGCCCATTTGGCCGATGGTGCCGAGCCACTGTCCCTTGTATTTGGCAAAGACGCCCTGTGCCGCATCTTCGACAACCAGCAAGTGATGACGCCGGGCGATCGCCATAATCTCGTCCATCTCGCAGCCGACGCCGGCATAATGGATCGGGAAGATCGCCCGCGTGCGCGGCGTAATCGCGGCTTCGATCAGCCGCTCGTCGATATTGAGCGTATCCGGCCGAATATCCACGAACACCGGTGTAGCGCCTCGCAAGACAACCGCGTTGGCGGTGGAGACGAAGGTAAAGGACGGGAGTATCACCTCGTCGCCGGGACCGAAGTCGCATAGCAACGCCGCCAACTCCAGTGCCGCAGTGCAGGAAGTCGTCAGCAGTATGCGCCGCGCGCCGAAACGCTCTTCCATCAGAGTCTGCGCGCGCCGGGTGAATGGGCCATCGCCACTGGCATGACCCCCAGCAACGGCTTGGCCGACATAGATAAGCTCGGACCCGACGATGCTCGGTTTGTTGAATGGAATGTGGATCTTCATGCGGTTGAGTGATCGAAAAGCAATGACGGCGAAGGGGTGGATTCTTGAATGATCATGGCGCCAACGGCCTCAGCGCTCCAAATGGACACGAATGGAGGAAGGTAGCGGCCGTGTTGACTAGCACCACTGGTTCATCCCAAGGAGCCGGATGAAAGGCCGAGTCCAGCACCGTACTCTCGGTTCGCCCCTCGAAATAGCTAAACAATTCAATTCTCCTGAATGGGATGCGAAACAGATTGTGCGACGAGCGCATCTGACTCGGACAAAGCGGCCGTCTCTCCGACCAGATAGGGCGGTCGGTCCATGCTGCGGAAGTGCATGCGGGCGAGATATTCGCCGAAAATGCCGAGAGCGAAAAGCTGCGCCCCGGAGAATATGGCAATGAGAGAAGCCAAGAAAGTGAATCCTGGTACCGCAGCGCCGCGGATCATGTAATTGGCTAATACGTACGCCAGCACAGAGAAGCCGAAGAAGACAAAGACAAAGCCAACTACGCTGGCGATCTGGAGCGGTAGCGTGCTGAAGCCCGTCATCAGGTTGAACGCGTGGCGAATGAGTTTACCTGGGGTGTAGCCCGATAGGCCCCTGGTGCGCGGTGCATGGCGAACTTTGATGGCGGTAAAGCGTGTGGTGGACCAGGTAAGCAGCACGTCGATTGATACAGAGGGGCTGCGATATCCCTCGAAACCTTCGCGCAGGCGTGTACGGAAAACGCGGAAGGCGCTGACGTTGCGGGCCGTGTCGGCACCCATCGCTCCGGCAAGTGCCACCTTTGTCAGGCGTGAAGCCAGATCGCGCAGCAAGCCATGCTGTTCCTCCTGCGGCGCGCCGTAGACGACATCATACTCAGGCTTCAGCGCCGCCAGCATCGGCGCAATTTCGCTGACCGGGTGCTGAAGATCGTCGTCCATCGTAAGGATCATGTCGTGCTTTGCCGCCCGAATGCCGCAAAGGAGCGCGTTGTGCTGCCCGTAATTCCGGCTCATGCGAATGCCGCGCACCCGGTGGTCCGTGCGTGCCAAGCCTGCAATGATCGGCCAGGAACCATCGCCGCCTCCGTCTTCGACGAAGATGATCTCAAAAACCGGCGTTATGTTAGACATCGCGTAGGAAAGCTGGCGGTAGAGGTCGAGCAGCGTTTGCTCAGCACGATAGACGGGTATCACAACGGAAACCGTAAGCATCAGAGAATGGCCTGTTCTCGTGCGCCATCATAAACGCACGCATCGCCGCTATAAATTGTCCCGCTCGCGAAAGCCCAATCGCAGCCTGCTTGTTACTGATCCTTACATTGTAGCCAATATGCTTAGCGTAATCCTCGCTTTGGCGCCACTCCACGGCATGCCGCGGGCCGTGGAGCAACTCGCGCGACGCCTGGCCGTGTCAAGCCCCGCTCCAGCCCCTTGGGCCGTAAGCATCACGAAACAATCCGCAAATATCTCTGCCGAAGTTTGCAGATTAATTCCGCCCAATTGCTACGCTTGTCTCAGGGATCAGAACAGGGCCATCTTCCTTTGAGACTCAAGTGGTGGCGAGTCGACTATACAGAGGAACCACTACCGTCGATTGGGAAAAAACGGCCTCCGCGATCCGCTAAGTCCCTATTCTAGACGATCTTGCGAGATAAACTATTTGTTATGAGCGGGTTATAGCCAGTGATCATTGGCTAAGCGACTGAAGGGAAATCCCTTAACCCCCAAAAGGGGGTGGGGGGCCCCCTTGTGAGACTGCGAAACTGTGAAGTAGGAGCTTGCAGCAAGTCGCCCCGCGGCCAATAGCCGGAGACTCCCCCTCCGAAACCTGCGACCCGCAGGCTCCCACCTGAAGCTGACCCCTGATCAATCTCGCTATACTGACGGCAAGACGGGATGCAAATAGAGGTTCCGATCTTTTCTTCATGCCGGTTCATCAATGCGCTATGCGGGCAGGCTCGTGCCTGCTTCTCCTCACCCTATTTGCCGTTGGTGCGGGCGCGGTGCCGCAAAGCCCTCGCACAAAAGTCACCGTGACCGTGGTTGACGAAGACGGCGTGGCGGTTTCAGGCGCCCAGGTAACGATCGAGGAGCCAGGCCTGGGGGCTGCACATCTGTCGACCGATTACGCGGGAAGCTGCAATTACGAGCTTCGGCAGCAGGAGAAGCCGTACCAGATTCAGGTCACTAAGCCGGGATTCTACGAAACCGATAAGAGTGGAATTGACACGAGCCTGGGCAGCATAAAGGTGGTGCTGTCTCACGAGCAGATGGTGCGCGAGCAGGTGAACGTGACTGCGTCAACGCCGGGAATCGATGTTGAGCAGATCTCCAACAAAAACACGCTGAACACCCCGGAGATTGTGAATATCCCATATCCGTCGTCGCGCGACATCCGCTATCTGCTGCCATTCAATCCCGGCGTGGTGCAGGATGCGACCGAGCAGGTGCATGTGGCTGGATCGGAAACGTGGGAGACGCTGGACACGATGGACGGCTTCGACATCCGATCTCCGCTGAGTGGATCGCTGAGCCTGCGCGTGAGCGCAGACGCAGTGCGATCGATTGATTCTGAGACGACGCGATATCCGGTTGAATTTGGCCGCGCCACCGGCGGCATTATTGCGCTTTACACGGGCATGGGCGACGACAAGTTTCGCTTCAATGCAACGAACTTTGTTCCTTCTTTTCGCGATTTGAACGGAATCCGTTTTGACAAGTTCGTTCCTCGATTCACTTTTTCGGGACCATTAGAGCGAGGGCACGCCTGGTGGTACGACGGCGCGGACGTAGAGTACGACAACGTTTACATCAGTGAGCTCCCGGCAAACGCCGATACGGATAAGCTTATCCGTGGAAGCAACCTGGTGAAGGCGCAATACAACGTGACGCAGGCGAACATACTCACCGCAGGGTTGCTTTACAACAACTATCACTCTCCTTTCGACGGGATCTCGGCACTGGTTCCGCAGGAGAGCACGGTAAAGCGCAACACGATTGCATGGCTCCCATATCTCAGAGACCAGCAGAGTTTGCCGGGCGGCGCGCTGCTCGATGTGGGAATTGGATACATCCGCATCCGCGACGGATTCGAGCCGCACGGCAACTCACCCTACCAGATCACGCCGGAACTTGCCCAAGGCAGCTATTTCGAGAGCGAGACCGGCCGCTCGCAAAGGCTCGAGGGGAATGGGACTCTGTACCTGCCGCCCCGGCAGTGGATGGGACTGCACGATCTGAAGGCGGGGATCGACCTGGATCATGTGGGGTATGAACAGAAGCAATTGTTCGCGCCGGTGAGCTATCTGCGCGAAGGCTCGGCTCCTGGTGAGAATAATGGGACTCTCGAGCGCAAGAGCGTGTTTGCTCCTGCGCCAGCTTTCACGATGCACAACGCTGAGATTGGCGCGTACGTTGAAGACCGGTGGCACCCGGGTGGTGGATGGTTGATCGAGCCGGGATTGCGCTTCGACTGGGACGAAATTGTGCGGCGGCCGCTGCTTTCGCCGAGGATTGCAGCGGTTTATTCGCGGCCCGGAGACAGAAACGAAACAAAGGTTTCCGCAGGAATCGGAATCTACTACGAACACACACAACTCGACTATTTTGCGCAGACCTATGCCGATATCCGATACGACACGTTTTACACAACCACATCCACTGGCGCGACGCCGACGGGACCGACGCAGGAGTCAGATTTCACTGTCAACGATGGATTGCTGCACGAGCCGCGAGCTCTGAATTGGAGCGTGGGGGTGGAGCGCAAACTTCCGTGGTCGATCTTCGCCGGCGCGAATTTTCTGCAGAAACGGACATCGAATGTTCTGACCTTTGCGAATCAGAACGGAGCAGCAGCACTGGCGGGCAACTATCTGCTCACCAATGGCCGCCAGGATCACTACGATTCCGAGGAGTTCGATGCGCGACGGTTTTTCGGGAATGGGTACACATTGTATGTGTCGTACACCCATTCGTCGGCTCGGACCAGCGCGGCGCTCGATTACCTGCCAACGCCGTCGCCGCTAGGGCCGCAGCAGAGCGGACCACTGGCCTGGGACACGCCAAATCGCGTCATTTCCTGGGGCTGGCTGCCGATTCCGTTTTGGAAGTTGAAGAATCGGTGGGACTTTGTTTACCTGATTGATCGGCATACCGGGTTTCCGTTTACGGCCATCAACGCAGCAGACCAGGTGGTGGGAACAGCGGGATCCTATCGCTTTCCGGCTCACGTCAACTTCAGTCCGGGAATTGAGTGGAAGTTTCATTTTCGCGGGCAATATTGGGGCCTTCGCGGCGTGATGGAGAATGCGACGAGTGCCGGGAATCCCCTGGTGGTGAACAACGTGATCGATTCACCGGAATTCGGGACGTTCAGCGAACCTGAGGGCCGCGCATTCACGGCGCGCATCCGGCTGATCGGGACAAAGTAAGCTGACGCGCAGGCTGCGGGTTTGCGGGGCAGATGGTCATCAAGGGCGAGACGATGTTGCATGACCTTGGGAAAATGCTTCTGGGAATCGGTTTGCTGCTTGCGGCGATCGGGGCGCTGATCCTGCTGGCTGGGCGCATCGGCCTGCCCTTCGGACGGTTTCCCGGCGATTTTTCGTACAAGGGAAAGAATGTTTCGTTCTATTTCCCGCTGGGAACGTCGATTCTGATCAGCATCGTTTTGTCGGTTCTTCTTTTCCTCATTTCACGATTTCGGCGGTAGCTTCTGTGCCGGCGGACCTGTGCCGGCGGGTTGGCGAGTCCTGAGCACGCCTTCGCTGGAATTACTTTAGGATTGCGCTGGCCGCGATCAGTCACGGCTCGACTCTAATGAGTGCAAGTGCGTTGGGCGTGAGGTCAAGCTCGAGACTGCCCGCCGTCAGATGCGTCTGCTCAGGTGAGGGCAAGGCCGTCTCGCGATTCAATTGCTCCACCTGGGCCGGTGTGGGATCGAGCGGTTCACCCATCGCCGCATATTCTTTCAAGACGTTTCCATGATCCGAGTCGACACGCTGAATGGTGACACGGGCGTTAGCGGGAACGTTGCGGAAGATCAAGTGCAGGGTTTTCTCCGATCCTTGCCGACCGGGATCGACGAGATTCCATGCCGCGATAACGAGCGTGTGCTGGGCAGCTTCGGTCACAATGACGTCTTTTGAGGCGTTGGGCAGGCGTTGATCGCCGAGCTTGTGCAGAAGCGCAAAGTCATAATACGAGGGCTTGTTGATGCCGCCCTTGGCGCGCAAGCCGAAGCGGCCAATGAATGGCTTGGGAAAGGGGCCGTCCTCCTCAAACACATCAGAAAAGGTCCAGAAGGACATGGAATCGACGAGGCCGTCACACTCGCGAATGGTGTTGGCAAGCGCCGGGCCGACGAAGGTGGTGTCGCGCGAATCCATCAGGCCCTCCACGTTCCATTCGGTCAGGAAGAAGGGAAGTTCGGGCGATGTGGAGGCCTTGACCTCGTCGTGCACCTTGGCCACGGCGCGGCATACGCGATCATCCATGGGGATGTTGTCGTGCGTGCCGAAGAGATTCTCAACGGTGTCGTCAGCGTAGGCGTGCGTGGAGACGAAGTCGACCGGAACGTTATTGGCTGCCGTGAACCCGAGAAAATCGGTGATCCATGCGGCCTGCGCGGTGGCCGGTCCGCCAACGCGCAATCGCGGGCTCACACTCTTCAGCGCGCGCGCAGTGTGGGCATACAAATCGAAGTAGGTTGGCTGGCGCGGGGCGCCTCCCCAGAAATCGAGGTTCGGTTCGTTCCACACCTCGAAATACCACTGTGAAACTTCGGCGATACCGTAGCGATCGACGAGATGCTGCGCGAAATGGCGAATCAGGTCGTCCCATGCATCCATGCTTTTGGGCGGTGAGACATTGGGTTTGTACCAGAACGAATGCAGGTCATCGGGGTTGGCCGCGAGTTCTTTGGGCATGAGGCCGATTTCGACGAAAGGGCGCACCCCATTTGCGAGCAGGCCGTCGTAGATTTGATCGACGTAGGAAAAGTTGTAGACAGGGTTCCCGTGCGGATCGAGATTGTAGACGCCAACCTCATCGTGAAAGATGGCGTGAAAACGGACGTAGCGGAAATCTGCAACTGACTTCACCGCACGGAGATCGTCACGGTAGCTTTGGCGGAGCGAGAGGATTGCGCGGCCCGAGCCGAACATCTCTTCCCAGAAATGCGGGAAGGGAGTGGCGGCTGCGTTTGCATCGATGGTCACGGTTTCCTGCGCGAAAGGAGAGGGAGTGAAGGTAAGGATGGCAAGAATGAAGACGAGGAAGCGCAAGGTTCCGCAACTCGGCATGAATGGCTCCGTTGGCTTGAATGGACGGAGGGCGCCGGGCGGAAGGCGGGGCGCCTCCGCGTCCAGATTACGCCCAAACGCAACAATGCCGCCCGCAGGCGGCATCGCGCAGCTGAAATAGGACTTGGCTTAGTTAGACGCCGACGCCGAACTCGCTCGCCTGTTGTTCTCCTGCATTCGAGTAGAAGTCGTAAGGTGTGCGTCTGTTAAATCGATAACGATTGCGCAGCTCAGTGCCCAGGTAAATGCCCAGTGCGGCTACGGCCATCCCCACAGAGAACCAGGTAATCACACGCAGGGCGGTTGATCCCACCTTGTCTTGTGCGGCAGTGTCTTCAATCTTCAGTTCAGATTCAGGATCGACGGGCATTCCAAAATTCCTCCCGTAGTTTTATGATAGCCCACTTCTGATCTTGGCTGGTGGCGGAAAGGGCCGGAAAACACGGAAGTAATCTATACCGCGGTTTCAATACGGGCAAGCCACCTAGATTTGTCCGAATCGGGAAGGAAGCTGGCACGTATCGAGTTAGCGGCGATCTGGCGCAATTCTTCACGGTTAAAACTGTGCTGGGTATGGGCAAGCAGGAACTCATTGACGAGATCGGAGCCGAAGAAGGCGGGATCGTCGGAGTTGAGGGTGATGAGCAGGCCGCGATCGAAGTACCGGCGCAGGGGGTGGGCGGAAAAGGAAGGACAGAGCCCGGTGCGGACGTTGGAGGTGGGGTTCAACTCCAGGGGAATCTGGCGCGCGGCGAGCTCGGCGAGGAGGGGTTCGTCCTGAATGGCAGAAACCGCATGGCCGATGCGCTCAGAACCGATGGAGAGGGCTTCCCAGATTGCCTCGGGGCCGGTCGTTTCCCCGGCGTGATTGGTAAGGTGGAGCCCGGATGCGCGGGCCTGGGCATAAAGCGCGCGGAAGGGCTCAGAGCCGGTGCGGCGCTCGTCGCCGCCGATGCCAATACCAATGATGGAAGGGTTGGTCGGCCGGAGTTCTGCAGCCTTGGAGAAGACTTTTTCTGCCTCTTCAATGGCGAAGTGGCGGACGGCATCGAAGATCCAGTAGACAGAGAGACCGAATTCGTGGGCGGCGCGCAGGCGGGCCCGCTCGAGGCCAGCAAAAATTGAATCGATGCAGGCCGGATCAGGGTTCCGCCAATGAAGGATGACGCCAAAGGCAACGTAGACCTCGGCATGGACGATGCCCTGGGCTGCAAGTTGCTGCATCATACGCCAGGCGGCGAGTTCGTAGTCGTCCGGGCTGGAGAGCCGCTCGGTGACAGCCTTGAAGGCCATCAAAAAGCCGGTGAAATCGGTGAAATGGTAGAGAGCTTCGGCTTCGGCCAGAGTGAGGGGGCGGGCGTCGTGGCGCGCGCTGAGCTCGACGAGCGTGGCGGGCAGGATGGTGCCTTCGAGATGGAGATGTAGCTCGGCCTTGGGGAGGCTGCCGATGAAGGACTGGATGTCGGTCACGGGTTTAGTTTAGCGGTGTTGGCGGCGGAGTTAATGGAGCTCAGAGCGATTGCGGCAGAAGTGTGATGTTCATTACGGCTACGGGGACTTGATGAACGTTGCTTTGTCATTGACGAAGGTGACGGTCCATTTCTTGCCGGCCTGATCGTATGTGACGGTACGGTTGCCTTCGCTGGAAATCTCGGTGTGCTGGTTATGGCCGATCGACATCTGGGTTTGGAGCTCGCTCATGCCGGGAATGACCTGGTGCGCGTCGACGGCTGCCCAAACATTTTTGGGCCAGTAATCGTAAATGGAGTGCGGGTCGTCGTAGTAGAAGAGGACGTCGGAGAAGTATTGTTCCTGGCCTGCATCGATCGCGCCGACCACCGTGGCGTAAAGACTCGGAGAGCCGGGTAGCGAGAAAACAACAAAGGCCTGGCGGGTACCGTGGTCGATGCCATCGTCGACATCGGCTGGGGCCTCGGCCTTGATGGCCTTCTTGATCTCGAGACGCTGCGCGGGGGGAATGACGCCAGCGGGTTGGGCAAATGCGATTCGGCCGTTTTCGAAGGGGTAATACGGCATGGAGTAGCCGTTCTTCATCCACACGCTCGTGCCCTGCAGTTTGACGATATCGTCGAAGGAGGTCGGGAACGTCATGCGCACGGGAGCCGCGTCGTCGCGGGTGAGATTCTGCTCCGGATTCGTGTTGGGCTGGACGCCGGGATTGCGGCGGTGTTCGAAGACGGTCCACAGGTAGATGCCGCCGATGGCGAGGGTGATGAGTGTCATAATGGCGGCTTTTTGCCAGGTTTTCATGAAGACCTGAGGTTCAGAATAGTTCGATGCATCGGAGGCGGGAGCAAGGGAGCGAACAACAGCGGGGCTGGCGGAGTTCGCGGGGTTAGCGGAGTTAACGGAATACCGCAGATCCTTCGACTCGTTTTGGCTTCAAAAGCTCGCCAAAACTCGCTCAGGATCACAAGTCCTCTATGTTGCGAACCTCATTTACAGCACGCTAGCGGAGATTGGCGAACTCGGAGTGGTGGCGGCTGTAGAGGAAGTAAATGATCAAGCCAGCGATGAGCCAAGTGAAGAAGGCCATCCAAGTCAACAATTCGAGGCCCATCATCAAGATGATGCAGAACACGATGCTGAGCACCGGGAAAACGGGTCCCAGTGGAGCGCGAAAGCCACGATGGCGGTCAGGCTCGCGGTAGCGAAGGATGATGACTGCGGCAGAGACCAGCACGAAGGCGAAGAGCGTGCCGATGTTGGTGAGGTTGGCGACGGTACCGATATCGAGGAGTCCGGCGGGAATGCCGACGACGAATCCGGCGACCCAGGTGGCGAAGGCCGGGGTTCGATACTGAACGTGAACGCGGCTGAAGACAGAGGGCAGTAGGCCGTCGCGCGACATGGCGAACCAGATGCGGGCCTGGCCGAGTTGAAAGACAAGGATGGACGAGATCATGCCCATGAGCGCGCCGAGCAGAACAAAGAGGCGCACCCAGTGGAGTTCATCGCTGGCGTTGAGTAGGGTGAGCCGCTTGAGCGCATTGACGACCGGCGCCGCGTCGCCCATGACCGACTGCCATGGGACGATGCCGCTGAGGACGATGGCCACGCCGGTGTAAAGCAACGTGCAGGCGCCGAGGGTAGCCAGGATGCCGATGGGCATATCGCGCTGAGGATTACGGCATTCCTCGGCTGCCGTTGAAACCGAATCGAAACCGATGTAGGTGAAAAAGATGATGGAGCCGCCGGTCAGGATGCCGGTCCAGCCGTTGGGCATAAAGGGATGCCAGTAATGCGGTTTGATAAAGCTGGCAGCGGCAAGGATGAACACTAGAATCGCCGCCATCTTCACGAGCACCATGATGTTGTTGGCGCGGACGGATTCGCGGATGCCGCGCACCAGGATCACCGTGAGGATCATCACGATGAGGAAAGCGGGAATATTGAAGCCGAAGTGCCAGCCAGGATTGTAGAGATTGTTGCCGGCAAAGTCCTGGAGGCCGGTGGGCAGGTAGGCGGGCGAGATCCACATGAGCGGCGGATGGATGCCAAACCAGTCGAGCAGATCGACGACATGCGCGGCGAAACCGACGCTTACGCTCATGTTCGAGAAGGCGTATTCGAGGATGAGGTCCCAGCCGATGATCCACGCCACCAGCTCGCCAAGGGTGGCGTAGGTATAGGTGTAGGCCGAGCCCGCGATAGGAATCATCGACGAGAGCTCGGCGTAACAAAGGCCGGTGAAGGCGCAGACGATGGCCACGAGGAACATGGAGAGCGCCAAGGCCGGGCCGGCGCCGGGCCGGCCGGCCATGGCGGTATGGAAAATAAGGTAGTGGAGGAGCGGAGTGTTCTCGAGCGAGGGTACGTCGAAGTGCTGCCCGGCCATGGCGGTGCCGATGACGGTGAAGATGCCTGAGCCGATGACCGCGCCGATGCCCAGCGCGGTGAGCGACCACGGGCCCAGGCTCTTTTTCAGCGAGTGCTCCGGCTCCTCCGAGTCGCTGATGAGCTTGTCAATCGACTTGCGGGCAAGCAGTTGGCTGGGCAGGGAGATCTCCTGAAAAGCAGCTTTCAGCGATCAGCCTTCAGCCTGTCGGTGCGCGGGCAAGTGGCAGCGGTTCGCGCAAAATCACTCGTAGCTGATGGCTGAAAGCTGAGAACTGTTAGCTTTCACTTTACCGCTTGGACTGGCCGCGGACCATCTTCTTCACCTTGCGCTTTTGCGCGCCGCGTGGCGTGCTGCGCTTGCCCTTCGGAGCGGCTTTTTTGCGCGCCGCGCGCTTGACCTTCTTGCGTTCCAGTTTGTCGGCAATCTTTTTGGTGTCTGCCACCGTTGAACCTCTTTCGATCGAATGTGTTCTGGAATCTCGCCGGGGCGAGTGCGACCTTTATGGTAACAGGGAACATGCGCCGGAAAAAAGCGGCAGCGCGCACAGGCAAAGCACGAAGAGCGGAGTACACTCATGGACGCTGACGCGGAGGAGTTCCAAAGGCTCCGTTCGCGAGGTGAGGCTTGACGTACGAATCAACAGGGACAAGGAAGAAATCGGTGGACCGGGTTCTGGCCATCAATCCAGGAACGACTTCGACGAAGATCGAGCGCTTCAGGGGGCGGCCGATGCTGGACCGGCTGGAGTACCGGGCGGAGAAGATCGAGGCGGCGCTGGCCGAGGCTGGATTCGGTCCAAAGGGTAAAAGCGCGGAGCTTTGGGCGGCGGTGGCGGGGCGCGGCGGGCTGCTGCCGCCGATGGAATGCGGCACATATCTTGTGGATGAGGCGATGGTGGAGGAGCTGCGCAGGGCGCGGCGGGGAGAACATGCGTCGAACCTGGGAGCGGTGCTGGCGCTGCGCTTTGCGGTGGCGGCGGGCGTGCGGGCGTACATTGTGGATCCGGTGACGGTGGACGAGTGGCAGCCATGCGCGAGGTTTTCCGGCTCACCGCTGCTCGAACGGACGTTTATCGGCCACGCGCTGAACACCAAGGCCATGGCCAAGCGGTATGCGAAGGAGCTGGGCCGACGCTACGAAGAGCTGCGGCTGATCGTGGTGCATATGGGCAGCGGCATCACCGTCTCGGCGCATCGCGAAGGGCGCATGATCGACAGCAATTCGATCGAGGAAGGCCCGTTTGGCCCGGACCGCACGGGGTCGCTGCCGGTGTGCGCGCTGGTCAAGTTGAGTATGGGCGGCGCGATGACGGAGAAGGAACTGGATCGCCATGTGTTCGGCGACGGCGGGCTGTTCGCGTACCTGGGAACGCGCGACTTGAAGGAAGTGGAAGGGCGGATCGATTCCGGCGACGGCAAGGCTGCGTCGGTTTTTGAGGCAATGGTCTACCAGATCGGCAAAGAGACGGGCGCGATGGCCGCGGTGTTGGAAGGCAAGGTGGATGCAGTGCTGTTGACCGGCGGCATGGCGCATTCAGAACGGCTGGTCAAACAGCTGCGCGGATTGGTGGAATGGATCGCGCCGGTGGTGGTGTATCCGGGCGAAGATGAGTTGAGGGCGCTGGCCGAGGGGGTGTTTCGCGTGCTGGATGGGGAGGAGCAGGCGAGGCAGATGGAGGAAGACAGGCAGTAGGGAACAGAGAACAGAGAACAGAGAACAGAGAACTGCTGAGAATCAGAGGCCGAAAGCTGACAGCTACAAGCTGAGAGCTGAAGGCTGAATTAGAATCCGGGAGAAGCGGGGGACACGGAGTTGGCAGTTCTGGCTGTACAGCAGATCCGGCGCATGCGGGGCGGCGCACAGGGCCACTTGATGCTGGGCGCGGACGGGCACATCTACGTGGTCAAATTCCAGAACAACCCGCAGCACATGCGGGTGCTGGCCAATGAGTTGCTGGCTTCGCGGATTGCGGCGGCCGCGGGATTGACCGTACCCGAGACGGAGATTGTGGAGGTTTCGAGCTGGCTCGTCGAGAACACGCAGGAGCTCGGGATCGACCTGGGACAAGAGCGCGTGCGGTGCCAGGCTGGCCTGCAATTCGGTTCGTGTTTTGCCGGAGGGCTGATGCCGCGACAGGTGCTCACCGATTTAAGCGTGCTCAAGTCGCAGATGGCCGGGCTGATGGGCGACGGAAACGGCGGCCGACTTGCGGAGCTCGAACACCGCATGGATCGCCACGAGCAGAACTGGCAGCGCGCCAAGGGATTTCTCGCGGCTGTCAGTGTGCTTTTCGCGGTGATCGAAGTCGCTGTCGAAACCTGGCACCGGCACTGATGGAGGCGGTCGCGGCTTCCGCGCATTTTATAATCGCCCCATGAGTAACCAACCGCTGGTGGGCGTAATCATGGGCAGCAAGAACGACTACGAGGTGCTCTCGGCTGCCGTTGAAATTCTGCGCGTGCTTGAAATTCCCCATGAGGCACGTGTGCTGAGTGCGCACCGCACTCCCGATCAACTCTTTGAGTACGTCGAAAACGCCACGGCGCAAGGCATGCGTGTCATCATTGCCGGCGCGGGTGGCGCAGCGCACCTGGCCGGTGTGATTGCTGCCAAGACGCTCGTCCCTGTGCTGGCCGTGCCGATCGCATCCACTCCGTTGAACGGCCTGGATTCACTACTGTCGATGGTGCAAATGCCCAAGGGCATTCCCGTGGCAACGCTGGCGATTGGCAAACCGGGAGCAGGCAACGCTGCGCTTTTTGCCGCGCAGATACTGGCTCTGAATGATGCTGCGCTGCATAAGAGGCTGGCGGAGTGGCGGGCAGCGCGGGCGAAAGAGGTCCTCGACGCTACTCTTCCCTCGTGAAAAAGAATTCGGGATTTGCCATATAGTGCGCGAATGATCTTTTGGATCACCTCGCACGGGAACTCGTACCGCCGGAAGTGAATCGTACGGGTCTGGAGACCCGCGCTACCGCCGGTCAGGAGACTTGTGTTACTCGTCTCTTCCCTAAATCCTGCATTCTCTATTCCGTGCTAGTGGCCATGGCGGCCTTTTCCCAGCGCTTGGGTCGCTTGTTTTGCTGCAAGATCTTTTTGCGCAAGCGCAGCGACTTGGGCGTGACCTCAACGAACTCGTCGTCGGCGATGAATTCTATGGCCTGTTCGAGATTCAACGTGGTGTAGGGAACGAGGCGGATTGCATCGTCGGCTGTGGAAGCGCGCATATTGGTCATCTTCTTTTCGCGCACCACGTTCACGTCGAGGTCGTTGTCGCGCGAGTGTTCGCCCACAATCATGCCCTCGTAAACCTCAACTCCCGGCCCGACGAAGAGAATGCCGCGTTCCTGCAATCCGTTGAGCGCATACGTGGTCGTCGGGCCCTGGCGGTCGGCGATCAGCGCGCCCGTCGGCCGTTGCGGAATCTCGCCCTGGTAAGGGATGTAGCCGTCAAAGAGCGAGTTCATCACGATGGTTCCGCGCGTTTCGGTCAACATCTCGCTGCGCAGGCCGATGAGGCCGCGGCTGGGCACGCGAAACTCCAGGCGTGCGCGGCCGGAGCCGTGATTGTGCATCTTGGTCATCTCACCCTTGCGCGGGCCCAGTTTCTCGATCACCACGCCAATAAACTGCTCGGGCACGTCGATGGTGAGATGCTCAACAGGTTCCATGCGCACGCCGTCTACGATCTTCGTGACGATCTCAGGCCGTCCGGCCATCAGCTCAAAGCTTTCGCGCCTCATCATCTCAATCAGGATGGCGAGCTGCAGTTCGCCGCGGCCCAGCACTTTGAAGCCGTCGGGCGAGCCGGTCTCTTCCACACGGATGGACACGTTGGTGAGCAATTCTTTGTCGAGGCGCTCGCGCAGATTCCGGCTTGTGACGTATTGCCCTTCGCGGCCGGCAAAGGGAGAAGTGTTGACATTGAACTGGATTGCAATGGTCGGCTCGTCGATGACGATGAGCGGCAGCGGCGAGGGATTCTCGACGGCGGTGATGGTTTCACCAATCGTAATTCCTTCCACTCCCGCAACGGCCACGATATCGCCCATCGTTGTTTCTTCGATTTCGGTGCGCTTGAGACCGGAGAAGGTGAACAGCTTGGTGATGCGGGTTTTGTAAAGAGAACCATCACGCCGCGAGATGTTTACCTCATCACCCACATGCAGCGTGCCCTGAAAGACGCGGCAAATGGCGATGCGGCCAAAGTAATCAGAGTAATCGAGGTTGGTGACCAGAATCTGCAATGCGCCTTCGGGATCGCCGGTCGCCTCAGGAATCGTATCGACAATCGCCTTGAAGAGCGGCTGCAGATCCACACCGGGCTTGGTGGTGTCTGTCGATGCTGTTCCCGATTTGGCGACGGCGTAGAGCACCGGAAAATCGAGCTGCGACTCGTCGGCGTCGAGGTCGATGAATAAATCGTAAATTTCGTTCAGTACTTCCTGCGGACGGGCGTCAGGGCGGTCGATTTTGTTGATCACAACAATCGGCGGCAGCTTAGCCTCGAGCGCCTTTGACAGCACGTAGCGTGTCTGCGGCAACGGCCCTTCGGCAGCGTCTACCAGCAGCATCACGCCGTCGACCATCTTGAGCGCTCGCTCCACCTCGCCGCCAAAATCGGCGTGGCCGGGCGTATCGACGATGTTGATCTTTCCGCCGCCGTAGTTGATCGCAGTGTTTTTGGCGAGGATAGTGATGCCGCGCTCGCGTTCGAGCTCATTCGAATCCATTACCCGCTCGACCACCTGCTCGTTAGCGCGAAATGTGCCGGACTGGCGGAGCATGGCGTCCACAAGGGTCGTCTTGCCATGGTCCACATGGGCAATGATGGCGATATTATGTATCGTCTGGCTCACAATTGCGGTTTTCCTTTTGCGTGAATCCGGTTGCCCGGGTCGTGGGCTCGGATTGAGAAGCAGGAGAACAAGCGATCGCCGCGATTTGCGGCTTCTCTCATTTTAGCAGCTTTGCGGTGCAATCCTAAGCCGGGATGCGAGGATTTATCGGGCATTTCCCCGCTTGCCCAGCCGCATCGCTTTGTCGCCGCCGTCACGGTGAGCTCGGCTCCGCGCTCGACGGCCTTCTTCCAAGTAAAATGCGGTATTCACGAGGGCGATGTGCGAAAAAGCCTGCGGGTAATTTCCCACCATGCGATTGTGTTTCACATCGTATTGTTCCGACAGCAAGCCAAGATCGTTGCGTAAACGCAGCAGTCTCTCAAACAGTAGCCTTGCATCACGCTCGCGGCCGATGGCCTTCAGGCTGCTCGCCATCCAAAAGCTGCATGCCAGAAACATGCCTTCACCATGCGCCAGACCATCGTCAACTTTCGCGGTGTCATAGCGCCGCACTAGCCCGTCTGACATCAGCTCCCGCTGAATGGCCTTCACCGTTCCTTTCACGCGCCGATCGCTTCCGGGCAAAAAGCCGACTGCCGGCATCAGCAAAAGCGCCGCGTCGAGCTGATCCGATCCATATGCCTGTACAAAGCAGTTCTTCCGTTTGCTAAAGGCGCGCTCGCAGATCTCTTTGTGAATCGTGTCGCGGATCGCTTTCCATTTCTGTACCGGCGCCTTATATCGCAACTGTTTGGCGAGAAGCACCCCACGATCGAACGCCACCCAAGCCATCATTTTCGAATAAGTAAATTGCTGAGGCTTACCTCGCGTCTCCCAGATACAATGATCGGGTTGTTGCCAGATTGTCTCAAGGTGTTCAAGAAGCAAGGCGAGCACACGGAAGTCGTCTTCACTGTGCCGGTTCATTCCGTGCTGCGCGTGAAAGAACGAATCGAGCATCTCGCCGAAGATATCGAGTTGCAACTGCTGCGACGCGGCGTTGCCCACCCGCACCGGTCGTGAGTTCTCGTATCCTGGCAGCCAGTCCACTTCCCATTCGACGAGGCGCTGCTCGCCGTTCAAGCCGTACATGATCTGTACCTGTTGCGGGCTACCGGCAAGGGCGCGCAGCAGCCAGTTCTGCCAGGCTTCTGCTTCGTCGTAATAGCCGGCGTTTATCAGCGCGAGTAGCGTGAAGGTCGTATCGCGCAGCCAGCAATAGCGGTAGTCCCAATTGCGTGTACCTCCGATGCACTCCGGCAACGACGTCGTCGGAGCAGCCACAATGCCGCCGCTCGGCCGAAAGCTAAGGGCCTTGAGCGTAATCAGCGACCGCTCGACCGCTTCGCGGTATTTGCCTTTGTATTTCAGACGTCCGCTCCATTGCCGCCAGATGCGCAACGTGGCGTTGAGCGCGCGACGGAAATCAATCGGTGTGGGATCGAGCTCAAAGGATGCTCCATAGGTGAGCGTGAACCAGGCGCGCCCTCCCTTGCGCAAGGTGAATTCAGCCACTGTTTTCAGATTTTCTCCATGAACGGGAACCGAAGCATGCAGAATGGCGAGATTCGGGCCGGCGACTGCGCGCACACCATCTTTGATTCCGGTGACCCACGGAACCGTGCGCCCATAGTCGAAGCGGAGCGCGAGATCCATGCGAATCGAAACGATTCCGCGGAGGCACTCGATGACGCGCACCACATCGGAGTGCCTGCCACGCGGGGGCATGAAATCGATAAGCCGCATTGCACCGCAGGCCTGCTCAAAGTTTGTTTCAAGCACCAGCGTGTGATCGCGGTAGCGCCGCGAGGTATGATACTCGCCTTCTACGGGCGCAATTCTCCAATATCCGTTTTCTTCGGTTCCCAGCAGCGCGGCAAAACATGCTGCCGATGAAAAATCAGGCCAGCAAAGCCACTCGATGGACCCATTGCGATCGACCAAGGCCGCAGTCTCAAGATCGCCGATCAAAGCATAGTCTTCGATTTTTGAGGCCATAGATCGCAACCCTTCCCGCCAAACGATGCATGCATTTCACCCCATGTAGATCATCTTTCCGGCCAAGTCATTCGGCTCCTATTGTTTGGATGCGAACCAACATTGAGCGGGGTTCTTCGGCAGCTTGAAAAACGCATCGACACCGTGAGGAGCCATTTCCCCGAACCTCGGCTTCTCAATTACACTTCTGGAGCCGATGAATTCCGCTTCCCACCACCCTTCCCAATCTTCCTGGCTTCCATTGCATGCGCGCTTCGCCGCTGCAATCAGTGTCGCCCTGCTTTTCGTCTTCGCGTTCTTCGCGGCGCTTGCGCCAGATTCGGCGCGGGCGCAGGGCGCTGCCGGCGCTGGACATCTTCTGATCTACTTCATCGACGTAGAAGGCGGCCAGTCCACGCTGCTCGTGGCTCCCTCTGGAGAATCGTTGCTGGTGGACACGGGATGGCCCGATAACCGTGGCCGTGACGCTGAACGCATCCAGCAGGCGATGCAGGACGCCGGTATCAAGCGTATCGATCATCTGCTGATCACGCACTACCACACGGACCATGTGGGCGGCGTTCCCGACCTAGGTCTGTGGCAATATGAAGGTGTACCTTTGTAGATACTTTTCTGGAGGCGAGTAGGCTTTCATAGTTGGAGCATGCAAAGCTATCACCGTGTGCATGTTGAGTTGAGGAGGAAGGATGGGCGGC
>Ga0209517_10002155_pt1 | contig 28217 bp, 22 predicted proteins | sample PeaSoiMetSII2010_FD_187695 | JGI IMG/M metagenome (GOLD analysis project Ga0209517, IMG submission 187695) | Peat soil microbial communities from Weissenstadt, Germany - SII-2010 (SPAdes) (version 2) | ecosystem: Environmental > Terrestrial > Soil > Wetlands > Peat | place: Germany...
ATCGAGCGCGAGCAATCCCTCGGGCTCTTCGGGATAACGGCTCGTGGTGGTCTTCCAATCGATGACGCAGGGTGTGCCATCGAGCTCTCCGAGGGCGTCAATGTAGGAAACGAATTCGTTCGCTCCGGGAAGTGATCGGAGCATCTTGACCTGCAGACTCTTCTGCGGCCGGGGAATGCGGACCCGATCATCCTGGGCGAACTTCTGGAGCAGATGAACTCCCTGGTGGACCAGGCGGTCCCACGAATCTCCTTTTTTGTATTCAAACGGAGCATCTCGATACGCACCCCATTCTTTGAACAGCACCGCGCTCGGATCCTCGTGGCAGAAGTAGGCACCGAGAGCCTTCTCAAACGAGCGGCCGAAGACCATGGCGGCGCGGGTCTATTTTTCCTGCCACCCATCGAGGTAGCGGTAGCGATAGCTGCGCGGGCAGCGAACGAACTGGCTAATCTGTGTGTGGCTGTAGATCATCGTCATTCCTCCCCTGGATTGCAGTGCATGAGAGTTCTTCCCACTCGCAGGCGGGGGCAAAAGCTTCGAGGCTCTGGTAGGAGCGCCCGTTGAAAGTGGCCAGCGACGTTCGTACGACTCCATGAAGGTTGAGGAGCGCTTTCTCATCCACTTGATCTTGCCCGAGCAGTTCGGGGTCATAGCCGAAGTCGCGCAGAAACCAATTGAGCTTCCAGAGTGCTCGTCGACTGCAGTACAGCCGCCCGGAGAAGGAATGTGTGGCGAAAGATTCGGGTGCAAGGACCACGAATCGGAGAATGAGGAATGGCTTCTGGGGATGCCAGCGGTAGGAAGCGGCATCCACGCGCACCAGGAAGAAGCCCTCGAGACGACGATCAATCGCTTGGCGCACTGAGTGGAGGCCCGGGATATGGCGTTTCATGGCTGCACCTCCACAGATTGGGCGTAGGAGTTGAGTTTGCAGAGCAAGCCGTCCCGGTCTTCTTTCGCCGCTTTCGAGAGATGGGAGATGAACGACTCGACGAGATCTCGACTAGCTTCCTTGAGAGTTTCGGTGCCGCAGAAGTCCGCGGCGTAGGCCTTCACGAGTGTGGGGTCGAGGTTGAATTGCCGGATCAGAAGGCAGAGTTGGTCCCGCAAGCGGGGTTGGCCGTGACTCGAACCATTTCCGTCGCCAGAAACAGGCGCCACTTGCTTGGGACGTGAGGCTGGCGTAGGCGGAGAGAAGGATCCGAGCTCTTCGACCGAGCATAGGCCGATCCCATAAGCCTTGCGCAAGGCGCGATTGACAGCGCGGGTCTCGGCCACGCGCATCTCGGCGCCGTGCACCAAGGGAGACACGTTCGAGGGGTCGGCATCTCCAAACCCTACAAACCCTTTCGATCGCTTAGACGTGTAGACCGTAGCCTTGAAAACCCAACGAGCCATTGCGGGATCGCAAAACTGGCGCACCTGCTGGACGTGAATACCTGTGCACCGTTTACGTTGGGCTAGGCGCAAGAGCCCCGCGTGCGTGATATACCACCCGCCGTCCAGGTAATAGAAGTCTCCCCGGCCCACGGAAAATCCAAATGTCTTGGTCAGATCACGCAGTCGATCTTTAGCGGCTGTTCCCAAGCGCCCCGCGGCCCAACGCCTTGCCAGACGAAAGTTCTTACGCACTAAACTTCCTAGTTCACTGGTGTCTACAATCCCATTCTTCATAAAGGCCCTCCGTGACTATCATTGATAAACAATGATAAGCATTGAATACGCATTTGTCAAGCGTAGGATTTGTGAAGGTCGAAGGATTGCCGTAAAATGCGCAAGCGATCATGACAAAAGACGAAAGTATTGGAATCAGAGTCTCCGCGGAACTGAAGAGGGCACTGATTCAAATCGCTAAGAAGGAAGGCAGAAGTCTAGCGCAGCTGTGCGAGATTCTGCTTAGGGGTGCTGCAGTTTCGTACAAGGAAGAAGGGCCCGCATACCTCCAGCGTTTACTCTCCCACCAGAAGAAAGAGTCCTCCGAGTAGTTCCGGCTCGGCCGGTTCCCAGGCTGCGATAGCGAATACGAAGCGCAGTGATAAACGGATGGTTCTGACACACCATGCTGATTTGGGAGCCTTCTTTCCGAAGAGCTGCTCTTAAGCCAACTTGAGGGTCAGGCAGCGCGCCGCACCGAAATGCAGCACAGCAACAAGGTCCAGCAAGAGTTGCCGCGAGAGCGTGCCTAGTCCGGAGATCTGGCCTGCGACGATTCTACTCCCCTCGATCAGCCCTGGACCGTGACGCGCGGACCCTTGCGCGTCCCGTAAAATCTATGTAAACGTAATGACTGTGAAGACGAAAAAGCGAAAGGCGGGAAGGCCGAGAAAGATGCAGGACAGGACTGAGCGATTGCTCCTCGCTGTTAGTTGCAGGATATTTTTTGGACCCGAACATCGCGCGTACGCGCAGGAGAACATGCGCACAATGATCCGTGGTTCATCTCCGGTCGGATGAAACAGTGCGATGAAATTCATAGGAGAAAAAAGTGGCAAACGAAAAACACTTAGCAAACGAGATACCCCTAAATGAAGCTGGCAGCGAGCACGGCGGCGACTTGTCGAGGACCGGCCAGGATGGCTCCACAAGGTCTATTTTTCGTGGACCGACGGTCATGATGAGTAGAAAGCAGGTGAATCGAATGATGAAGCACCAGCCGGACCGCGGAACAAGCGGAGAGTATCGCGGGAGCAAACCTCTAGATTACGAAGCACACGAAGCACTCGCGCAGTATCTCGCCGCTCCGGAAGGGATGGGGGAGTTCAAATCCATTACGGCCATCGCGGAGCATTTTAAAGTTACAAGAGTGACGGTTCACCGCTGGAGCCACAATCCCGTCGTGTTGCAGCGGGCGGAATGGCTTTCGAAGCGGGACTGGCTCTCGGGAGTTCTTTTCGCGCGGCGGAGTTGGGAACGCGTGATGCGGGCCCAGGTCAAGAAAGCAATCACTGGCGATACCCAGGCCGCGAGGTTCGTGCAGGAAAACGCTTGGACGGAGAATACAGCGGCGGACGATACACCGGTGGAAGTGACGATAAGGACGGAATACGTCGAAGGGCCAAATCAGATCAACGAGGAGGGCGTTCAGTAAGAACCGGGTTCCTGATCCGATCCCGCTCCCCTGTAATCTCGTCACCCGGTCAAACTGGGAGCACATCGTCCGAGCACAGGCCGACGGAGCAATGGGCGGCAAGCAAACCGCCACGTTCCGCTACGGCCGTGCCCGGCTCGAGTATCAGCGAAGACACTAAGACGAACTACGGGTCGATGTCGTCAGAAGAAATGATCAGGCTAAACTGGTTCAAGCTCGAGCAATCAGCGAGTGTCCCACGCTGGCGGATTGCTGGCGAACAAAAAGAGAAAATAAAAAACTAGTTACTGTAACAGGTATTCTCGGGTGAAGAATTCCAAGCTACTCCTTTGGATTGAGAAGGTTATGCCCCGAGAGCCTTCAGCCAAAGAAGTGAAAAGTGTAACACCGCAGGGCGCACATCTCGACACAAAGTGATAACGTAACACGCGTGAGCGCCCGGCAGGGTGACCTCACCGTAACCGGACCGAGTTTTCGTACCACAGCGAGAGAAAGAGTCTACATTCATGACCGGACCGGTTTTTTTGTACCAACTCTAAGGTGAGTTTTCGGCTGCTCTCATTTTGAAATTTTATCGAGCTCTAGCGGCAAACACAATTTAGAAAGTTGTTCGCGATAAATCTCTAAGACCTGCAAACGATTACCAGATTGGTTGTCACTTCTCAGGTGAATTCTGCCCCAATTCCCCCGCCGCAGAAGTCCCCAGTCAAGTCGGTGCAACCGAACGATTGGTCGTGCATCGAATGGGGATAAAAGAAAAGTGGCCATGATTACGCCTAGAAACAGGAGCAACGGTTCGGTACCCATACGATGGTTCGTGGCGGAAGGCGGCTATAGCGAGTCCGAATTAAGCCACACCAGAGGCTGCGGCGATTCCCGTGGCTAAGACTTTGCTCGCGGCATTCATGCAGGAACGTGCACGAATGTGATACAAGCACAAGGCACAGGGCAGCTGGTCGTTCTCAGCCACAGTTGCTTCCTCACTTCTGACGCCTGGGAGGATCCTATGATTCGCGGGCGGAAACCTAACATAGCCATTCCAGCGTAAAGGCACCCTGCCGGGGGGAGACTATGAACACGCTTTGGAAATATAAATTTTGGTTCGGCGGAGCGTTTTGCGTAATTATCATCGCCTTGATTATTGGCGCCATACGCCCGAAGCGCGTATCCGGAGCACAGCCGGGCGCCTCGCCGGACGTCGAGGTCGTGCAGGTTGAGCAGAAGGATGTTCCGATTTATGGCGATTGGATCGGCACGCTCGACGGATTCACAAATGCCGACGTGAGAGCGCAGGTCACCGGCTACCTCGTGCGGCAGGGCTACCAGGAAGGCGCATTTGTTCACAAAGGCCAGCTACTCTTTGAGATCGATCCGCGCCCCTTTCGAGCCGCGCTCGATCAAGCGCAGGGGCAACTCGCTCAAGCCACCGCCCAGCTGGCTAATGCGGAAGCGGTGCAACGCCGAACTGAGCTCGATGTCAACCGTTACACTCCGCTTGCGCGAGAGCAGGCCGCCAGCCAGCAGGATCTCGACAACGCCATTCAGAATAATCTAGCGGCGAAAGCAACCGTAGCTACGGCCGAGGCGCAAATCAAAACGGCCGAAGCTGCCGTCGAAACGGCCAAGATCAACCTCGATTTTACACGGCTCGTCGCGCCCATCGATGGCATCGCCGGCCAAGCCCAACTGCAAGTCGGCGCCCTCGTTAATCCTGCCAGCGGGCCGGTCACTTCCGTGTCCACCGTCGACCCGATCAAGGTCTACTTCACCGTCAGCGAACCCCAATATCTCGGCTGGAGAAAGCGCTTCCCCACGGAGACCACCCGCCAAGCCGCCGATAAGAATCTGCGCCTTCAACTGATTCTGGCCGACGGCTCCACCTTCGCGAATGAAGGCACATTCTATTTTGCCGACCGCCAAGTAAATGAGAGCACAGGAGCGATTCGCATCGCCGGTCTGTTTCCCAATCCTGGAAATATTCTGCGCCCCGGAGGCTACGGCAAAGTCCGCGCGGTTATCCGCACGCAGGAAGGCGCGCTACTCGTTCCGCAGCGCGCCGTCTCCGAGCTGCAGGGCGGCTATCAAGTCGCGGTGGTGGATGGAGAGAACAAAGTGAACGTCCGCACGGTCACCGTCGGTGATCGTGTCGGCAACGAGTGGATTATCGCGGACGGACTGAAGCCCGGCGAGCGCGTGGTCGCCGAGGGTGTACAAAAGGTCCGCACGGGCATACAGGTAAACCCCAAGCCATTTGCCATGGAACCGCAAGGAAGGTAATCCCATGTCAAAGTTTTTTATCAATCGCCCAATCGTCGCGATGGTGATCTCCATTGTGTTGGTGATTGTTGGCTCCATTACCATTTTGAGTTTGCCCATCGCGCAGTTTCCCAGCATCGCTCCACCCGAGATTCAAATTCTGGCCACTTACATCGGCGCCGACGCTCAGACTCTGGAGCAAGCCGTGGCCACGCCCATCGAGCAGCAAATGAATGGGGTGGACAACATGAACTACATGTATTCGCTGAACGCCACCGCCAACTCCAACACCAGTCTGATCGTGAACTTCGACCCCAAAACCGATCCCAACACGGATTACATCCTGGCGCAAAGCCGTGAAACTCTGGCTGCTTCCCAGCTTCCCATTGACGTCATCAACTATGGAGTGACCGTCCGCAAGTCGGTAACCGCGCCTCTCATGCTGATCGCCGTGTACTCGCCGCATGGAACCTACGACGCCAAATTCCTGGCGAACTACGCGTACATCAATCTCGCCGATCCCATCCTGCGCTCCCAAGGCATCGGCAATGTGCAAGTATTCGGCGCCGGCCAGTACGCCATGCGCCTCTGGGTGCAACCCGACCACTTGGCGAAGCTGGGCATCACCGTTCCGGAAATCGTCAGCGCGGTTCAAGCCCAAAACACCGTGAACCCGGCCGGCAAGGCGGGAGGCGAACCCGCTCCCAAGGGCCAGGAATTTACCTATTCGGTTCTCGCGCAGGGCCGCCTTACTTCCCCGGAAGAATTCGGGCAGATCGTCGTGCGCGAAACTCCTGACGGCGGGATCGTGCGCGTGCGCGACGTCGCGCGCATCGAGTTGGGCGCGCAGGACTATAGCGTCGCGGGACGTTATAACGGCAAGCCCAGCGCCGTCATCGCCACTTATCAACTGCCGGGCTCGAACGCGGTGGAAGCCGCCGCGGGCGTCACCAAGCTCATGACGCAGCTCAAGCAGCGCTTCCCGGAAGACCTGGATTTCGACATCGCGCTGGATACCACGCGCGCGGTCACGCAAGGCATCAAGGAAATCGTCGTAACGCTGGTGATCGCACTGGTGCTCGTAATCCTCGTCGTTTATCTCTTCTTGCAGAGCTGGCGCGCCACACTGATTCCGCTCCTTGCCGTGCCCGTCTCGCTGGTTGGTACGTTTATACTCTTCCCCGTCTTCGGCTTTTCCATCAACACGCTTTCTCTCTTCGGCTTGGTGCTGGCCATCGGTCTCGTGGTGGACGACGCCATCGTCGTGGTCGAAGGCGTGGAGCGTCACATCGAAGAGGGCATGACGCCGAAAGCCGCGGCGTTCAAAGCCATGGAAGAACTCTCCGGGCCGGTGGTGGGCATCGCTCTGGTTCTCTCCGCCGTCTTTGTGCCCACGGCCTTCATTCCCGGAATCACCGGCAAGCTCTATCAGCAATTCGCCGTGACCATCGCGATTTCCGTTCTGCTCTCCGCGTTCAATGCGCTCACTCTCAGCCCGGCGCTCGCGGCGCTTCTGCTGCGCCCCAAGGAACCGAGCCGCGGACTCTTGCAGAGATTTTTTGATTGGTTTAACCGCGTCTTCGAGCGAGGCACGGACAGCTACGTGCGCTGGAGCGGCGTGCTGGTCCGAAAGACCGTCGTGGTGATTGTATTTTTGGGGGCCTTTTGCGCGGCCGGCGCATTTTTTGCCAACCGCATCCCCTCGAGCTTCTTGCCCGACGAGGATCAAGGCTACGCCTACGTCAATGTGCAGCTCCCGAGCGGCGCTTCACTGGAGCGCACCACCGCGGTCACCGGCGACGTCGAGAAAATCCTCATGAATACTCCGGGGGTGCAACATGTTACGGACTTCGTCGGCTTCAGTTTGCTCAGTTTTGTCCGCACCAGCTATAACGCCACTTTTTTCGTGACCCTCAAGCCGTGGGATGAACGCAAGTCCAGAGCCGAGCAATTTCAAACTTTCAAGGCGCAACTGAACCAGAAGCTCAGCAAGTTGCCCGCAGCCATCGCCTTCGGCTTTTCCCCGCCCGCTATTCCCGGTGTCGGCACCGCGGGTGGATTCACGATGATTCTCGAAGACCGTTCCGGTGGCGATATTCAATTCCTGGCCAAAAACCTGGGCATTTTTATGGATGCGGCCCGCAAGCGGCCGGAAATCGCCAGCATCAGCACCACTTTTTTATCTAGCGTCCCGCAAGAGTTCGTCCACGTGGATCGCGACAAAGTGCTGAAACAAGGCGTCGCTCTCAGCGATGTGTACCGCACGATTCAGGCTTTCATGGGCGGCTATTTCATCAATTACTTCAATCGCTTCGGCCGCCAATGGCAGGTCTATATCGAAGCCGAGGGCGAAGATCGCACCAAGGCCGAGAACGTCGGGCAGTTTTATGTCCGCAACAACAAGGGTGAGAACGTCCCTCTTTCCACGCTCGCCACCGTCGAGCCCCGCCTCGGCCCGGAATTCACCTTGCGCTTCAACGAATACCGCTCGGCGCAAATCAACGGCAGCGCGGCGCCCGGTTACAGCGCGGACCAAGCCACTGCGGCTCTCGAAGACGTCTTCAAGCAGACCATGCCGCGCGAGATGGGCTTCGATTACTCGGGCATTTCCTATCAGGAGCAAAAAGCGCGGCAGGGAGTGCCTCCGTCGGTGATCTTCGGACTCTCGCTGCTATTCGTCTTTCTGATTCTGGCGGCGCTCTACGAAAGCTGGACGCTGCCGTTCAGCGTGCTGCTGAGCACGCCCGTGGCGATCTTCGGCGCTTTCGGGATTCTTTTGTTGCGGCGCTTTGTAATCGGTATTTTTTATCCGCCCTACCTCGACCAGATCGAGACCGATATCTACTCGCAAATCGGCCTGGTTATGCTCATCGGCCTGGCCGCCAAGAACGCGATCTTGATCGTGGAGTTCGCCAAGGACCGCTTCGAAGGGGGACAGCCTCTCGCGGATGCCGCGCTCGAAGGAGCCCGGCTCCGTCTGCGTCCAATTCTGATGACCTCTTTTGCTTTTATTCTGGGTTGCGTGCCGTTGTGGACGGCGAGCGGCGCCGGGTCGGTTGCTCGCCAAATTATGGGCACGACGGTCATCGGAGGGATGCTGGCTGCCAGCCTGATTGGAATTTTCTTCGTGCCTGCCATCTTCTATCTCGTCGAGAAATGGTCCGGCGCGGGCAAGGAGCCCGCTCCGGGAGCATTGCCGGCAACGCCCGCTCCGGCGCCGGGAGATTGAGATGCTTGCCGGCGAGAGCGGCGCGAAGAGAGAACAGCGGAGCAATCTATGAAGAAACTTGCATCATTCATAGCCGCCATCATAACTTCAAGTCTGGTCGCTGGGTGCACGGTCGGTCCGAACTACCATCGGCCCGACGTTCAAACTCCACCGTCCTATCGCGATCTGAGCGAAAACCAGCAGGCCCAGGCTCAAGCAGCGTCTTATGCGAATCTTCCCTGGTGGCAGGTCTTCCAGGACCCGCAATTGCAAGAACTCATCCGCACAGCTCTAAAGCAGAACTACGATTTGCAAATTGCGACCGAGCGCATCGATGCAGCGCGCGCACAGCTTGCCGTAACGCGTTCCAGTTTATTCCCACAGGTTGCGGCCAACGGCAATTTCGCCGGTGGAAAGGAAAACATCGGCCAAACCAATTTCAACTTTCTGCTTCTGACTGCCGATGCGGCGTTCCAGTTGGACTTCTTCGGCAAGCTGCGCCGCGCAAACGAAGCGGCACGCGCCGAACTGCTGGCCACCGAGGATGCGCGGCAGACGGTCATACTGACGCTGGTGAGCGACGTGGCGAGCGATTATTTCGCGCTCCTGCAACTCGATCTTCAGCTCCAAATCACCCGCGACACTGTCAACACGCAGCAGGACTCGGTGAAGCTCACTAATTTTCGCGTCGAGCACGGCGTGGCCACCAAGCTCGAAGTTTTGCAGGCTCAAGAAGTCCTCGATACGGCGAACGCTCAAATCCCCGACTTGGAGCGGCAGATCGCGCAGGAAGAAAATGCCATCAGCATTCTCCTGGGCAACTATCCGCAGGCTGTGCCGCGCGGACGGCCGCTCGTGGAGCAGCAGCTCCCTCCCGAAGTGCCGCCGGGCCTGCCTTCCTCGCTACTCGAGCGCCGGCCCGACATTCGCGAGGCCGAGCAAACTCTGGTCGCCGCGAACGCCGAAATCGGAGTCGCCAAGGCCCAATTCTTTCCGCAAATCTCGCTCACCGGCTCGGGCGGCGGCGCCTTCGGGCGCAGCAGCGCGTTCTCCAGCCTGATGAGCTCGCAATTCGGTATCTGGTCCTACGGCGCGCAAGTGAGCCAGCCCATTTTCACAGGCGGGGCCCTCCGCGGAAATCTGCGGCTGGCGGAGTCGCAGCATCAACAGGCGCTGCTGGCCTATCAGCAATCGATTCAGCGCGCGTTCGGGGATGTATCGGACGCGCTGATCGGCTATCAGAAATTTCATCAGGTCCGCGTTCGCCAGGAGAATTCTGTCGCGGACCTGCAGGAGTCCGTCCGCCTCTCGGATATGCGCTACAAGGGAGGCACCACCACGTATCTCGAAGTCCTGGATGGCCAACGCTCGCTTTTCTCCGCGGAACTCACACTCGCGGAGGCGCGCGGGACCGAGTACCAGAGTCTCGTGCAGCTCTACAGGGCGCTCGGCGGAGGCTGGCAGCAGTAGTCAGCGAGCACCGCGCCCGCGTTACTCCCAGCGAAAGATTTTTGCCGAGAGCGCCGTGCAAATCAGAAACACCAGCACCAGCGCCGCTACGTCGCCCAGGTGCGCAAACCACGCGTCGCCGTTCCAGATGCCCTCGAGCAGCGAAACCGCATAAGTTAGTGGCACTAGTCGCGCCACCGCGTGCAGTGCCGGCGGAAGCGATTGAATAGGCACGAAGAGGCCGCAGAATCCGAGCATCGGATAAAAGATGACGGCGCCGATCGGCTGCGCAAAGCGCGCCGTGGGAACTATGCTGGCGATGACGAAGCCGATCGACAAGATGCTCCAAGTGCTGATCAGCAGCGCAATCGTAAAACTGAACAAGGGAGCATGGACGCCGACCGGGTAATAGCGCTTGCCCGCGAGCACCATCAAGATCAGCGTGGCGGCGGTGAGCATCAGCTTGACGATCACGTGGGCGCTGAGAATCGTCTGAGGGCGGAGAGGAGTAGCGCGGAGCCTCTTGAGGATGCCGCCTTCGCGGTAAATCGAAATAATTGTGACCAGCGACAGCACGGCGCTGATGACGATCAGGAGCGAGGCGAAGACCGGCAAGCCCGCGTGGATAAAACTGTTGGCGGAGAGCGAAGACGGGCTGAGGTTGCGGCCTGCTATTCTACCCAGCACGACGAATATCAAAACGGGGAAGACGATTGTTCCGATCGCCCCGAGCGGCTCGCGCATGAATATCTTGAGCTCGATCCAAGTAAGTTTTGCGAGTCCACGAAGCATCATTAGAAATCCTAGTCTCGAATCGAGTGTCCTGTCAGTTTGAGGAAGACATCCTCGAGATTCGGGAGGATGGTGCGAAAATCGGTGACTCGGATGTGGTTCTCGGAGAGACAATGAATCACATCGGTCACAAGCTCATCGCCCCTTCCGCGAATTGTGAATTGCGAGTCTTTGCAGGTCACCGTGTCAACTCGCGGGATGGTGCGAAGGCGCTCTTCAGCGGCCGGCTCGGTTGTGGCGAGGACGACGGTTCGCTCCGGGCAGTGCCGGTTGACGAGGCTCGCCGGCGTGTCGATATCGATGATGCGTCCGTGCTCGATGATGGCCACGCGGTCGCACAGCCGCTCCGCTTCCTCCATGAGATGAGTAGTCAAGAAGACGGTCTTGCCTCGCTCGCGGATTCCGCGCACCAGCTCCCAGATAGCGCGGCGCGCCTGCGGGTCGAGGCCAGTGGTCAGCTCGTCGAGAAACACCACCTCGGGATCGTTGATCAGCGCAAGCGCAATGAACAGCCGCTGCTTTTGGCCGCCCGAAAGGGTCATGAACCAGGCGTTGCGCTTGTCGGCAAGGCTGAGCTGCTCGAGCAGGCGCTCACCGTCGATCGTCTTCTTCTTGTAGAGCGAAGCCCAGAGATCGACCGCCTCCCACACTTTGATGCGCTTCTGCAATTGCGCTTGCTGCAGCTGCACTCCGATGCGGTCCTGCAATTTGTAAACATCGCGGAAGGGATCGAGACCCAGAACCGATATTTTGCCGCGGTCGGGCGTGCGCAGGCCCTCGATACATTCCATCGAAGTGGTCTTTCCGGCGCCGTTGGGCCCGATCAGACCGAAAATCTCGCCGTCGTTGACTTCGAAGGATACGTCATCGACCGCTACCGTTGAGCCGTAGGTCTTGCGGACTCCGGCGACTTGAATGACTGCACGTGTCATGGTGTGCGAAATCGCGGATTCATGGAATCAGACCGAGAGTTTATATCACGGACTTAGTCTACGTCCCGATTCACCGCGTTGCGCCGTGCCGCCTGTTCGGCGGAAACAACTCGGCTTCACAGCTTGCGGAAAAAAGGCCCCGCGTCGTCATCCCGAGCGAAGCGAGGGATCCCTCTTGGGCTGTACGCCGGCGAAGAGAGAGATTCCTCGTCATCCGGCTGGGCGGATTCCTCGGAATGAGAGCGTTTTTACCGTTTCCGCAAACTGTCCGAAGCTGGGAGAGGATTAACAGGCTTCCGAGGGGGTGCCATTTTGTATCGACCTGAAATGAGCTCCGTGCTTTATTTTCAGTGATTTACGGCGATTTGTGCTCGTTACCGTGTATCGACCAGAAATTCCTGTATCGGCCCGCTAGCCGTGGCTCGTTTTCTCTGTGCGTTAGACGCGTTCATTTGCATTTTCCCACGCCAAGCTAGCACAGAATTTCGGCGGAAAACAAATTACGAGTTGCGGAACTGCGTAGATGGAAAGAGGCGGGAATTCGTCCCGTCAACGTTCTTTTTAATTCCAAACGGGGTTCGGAAGTTGGCGGGACGGCAGTCAAAACTCTCGGGTCGGTACTCCGCGCGGATTACCAGAGCCGTTCCGGCGTCAGCTTGGCGGTCATTTCCATCACTCGGCGGTAATACTCGGTCTGCGCCAGCTCCGTGGCGGCGTCCTCATCTACGAGGAAGGTCACATCGGGATGAAGCTGCAGCGCCGAGGCGCTCACTGACGCGGTGATCGGTCCTTCGATGGCCAGCGCCACGGCTTTGGCTTTGGCGCTGCCGGACGCGAGCAGGATGATGCGCCGCGCCTCGAGAATCGTGCCGATGCCCATGGTGATCGCGCAGGTGGGCATTTCTTCGCCGGGCGCGAAATTGCGGCAATTGTCCTCGAGCGTGGTGCGGCTCAGCGTCTTTGGGCGCGTGCGCGATCCCAGGCTGGAGGCCGGCTCGTTGAAGCCGATGTGGCCGTCGCGCCCGATTCCCAGAATCTGCAGATCGATTCCGCCGGCGCCGCGAATGGCGTCTTCGTAGCTTTGGCAATATTCTTCGTAGCCCGTGCGCACGGTGCCGTCCGGAATGTGAATTTTGGAGCGCGGGATATTTACGTGCGAAAAAAAATTGTCATCCATGAAGTAATGAAAACTGCGTGGATGCTCGGGGGCGAGGCCAATGTACTCATCGAGATTGAATGTCGCTGTTTTCGAGAAATCGAGGGCTTCTTGGCGGTGCATGCGCGCCAATTCGCGATACATCCCGGAAGTAGTGCCGCCGGAGGCCAGCCCGAGAATGAGCGAGGGCATGCGGCGCACTGCGGCAGCAATAATGCGCGCGGCGGCCACGCTCAAATCATCATAGTCGCGATGCAAAAGAACCAGCATGGAGCTATCGTCCTCGCGGCCGATATTCTACCGGAATCGCGGGTGAATTCGGCCGGCAGTTGTAGGGGAGAGTCTGAAAACCCCCCCTACAAAACCGTCGGCTTTGCGATTATCATCTCCGACTGCGAAATTATGACTACCGACCTCGATTTTCAGGCTGCGATTCTGGCCGGCGGGCTTGGTACGCGGATGCGGCCTTTGACTGAATCCATGCCGAAGCCGATGCTGCCGGTGCGAGGAAAGCCATTCCTGCATCACCAGCTCGAACTTCTTCGCTCCTTCGGAATCCGGAGCGTGGTGCTGCTGGTCGCTTATCTTGGCGAGCAAATCGAAAAGCATTTTGGCGATGGCGCGGGGCTTGGATTGCAACTAACGTACTCGCACGAGCCTGCGCCGCTCGGCACTGGCGGCGCGCTCAAGAACGCGCAAGCGCTGCTCGATGAGGAATTCTTGCTTTTGAATGGGGACACCTATCTCGCCATCGACTATGCGGCGTTGGGTGAGGCGTTCCGAACCAGCAAGGCCTTGGCGATGATCGTGGCCTACGAGAATTCGGACGCGCGCGTGCCGAGCAACCTCGCATTGTCGGCGCATCAAAGCGTTGCCGCTTACCGGAAGCGCGATCCGCGCGGATTGACGCACGTAGATGCCGGCGTAATCGCGCTGCGCCGCGAGGTGCTCGGCGAAATTCCTGCCGCTCGTTCCTGCTCGCTCGAAGAGGAAATCTTTCCGCGGCTGATTGAGAGAGGGCAAATGAAGGCGTGGGTGACGAAAGAGCCGTTCTACGACATGGGAAGTCCGGCAGGACTCGAAGCGCTGGCGGCGAGGCTCGGATGATCCTCTCGAAGACTCCGTTTCGCATCAGCTTCGCAGGCGGCGGCAGCGATCTGCCGGAATTCTATCGTCGCCGCGCGGGCGCGGTGGTCAGCACCACGATTGACAAGGCCATGTACATCGCCATTCATCCCTATTTCCACGACAAAATCCGCATCAAGTATTCGCGCACCGAAGACGTTTCGAAGGTTTCTGATATCGAGCATCCGCTGGTGCGCGAATGTCTGCGAGTGGTGGGCCTTGGAAGCGGAATGGAAATCGCCAGCTTCGCCGATGTGCCCGCCGGGACGGGCATGGGCTCGAGCAGCGCTTTTACTGTGGGGCTGTTGCACGCGCTCGAAGCGCTTGCTGGCAAAAAGCCGACGCCCACCGAGCTGGCTGCCTCCGCTTGCGAAATCGAAATCGACCGCGTGAAAGAGCCGATCGGCAAGCAGGATCAATATGCTTCGGCTTTTGGGGGATTGAATCTTATTCGCTTTTATTGCGACGAGAGCGTCGAGGTGCGGCCAATCGCTTGCTCGGAGGCGGCGCGCGCTGCGCTCGAGAAGCGCTTGATGCTTTTTTATGTTGGCCAGGAACGCGCGGCGAGCACCATTCTCGCTGAGCAATCGCGCAACATGTCCGATGGCGATAAGTTTGCGCGCGTTACGAAGATGGCCGAACTTGCCGAGGAGCTCTGCCGCGTTTTAGAGAGCGGCAACGTCGATTCGTTCGGCGAAATTCTGCATCAGGGCTGGCTGCTGAAATCGAGCCTCGCGCAGGGCATCACCAACAAGGCCATCGAATCGAATTATCAACTCGCGCGCGACGCAGGCGCCGAGGGCGGAAAAATTCTCGGCGCGGGCGGCGGTGGATTTCTTCTGGTCTGCGCCCGTTCAGAGCGACAACCCGACGTGCGCAAGGCGCTTCGCGACCTTCGCGAACTCCCGTTCGAGATGACCCGCGAAGGCTCGAAGATCATTTACAGCGATGGCCAGCACGGCCCGATCCTATTGCGCACGGCTGAATCCACGATGCCCGGGGACTCATCCCAAATTTAAGAAATCGTGGCATAATACGGAAACTATGAATACCCAGCCTGAGACGTATCGCTGCGATTACGGTCGCGGTCGGAATTTGTTACCGGTGGCCATTCTACTACTGGCATTTCTGGCGTTTGCATGGCATCTCGACGGCCAGGAGTCTGACTCCACTCTCGATCCTGGGACACTGGGATTGATCCAGCAAGGGGAAGATGCGTTCAAGGCAGGACATTACGACAAGGCGGAAGCTGCATTTAGGAAAGCGAACAAGTTGCAGCATGATGCGTGTTATGCGTGCTGGGTGGGAATCGCGCAAACACGGGAATTCATGAAGGACTATGCGGGCGCGCTGAAAGCGAGCGAAAAGGCGCTTAAGGCGGCCACGAATGATGAGCAGCGCGCGAGCGCGCACGAGCTCCGCGGAGAGATCTTGCGCGTCGAGGTAACTGGCGAAGCGCACTCGGCAATGTTCGAGCATCAAGTATCGGGAGGGTATGTTGAGCTGCGTCCGAGCGCGGGCCAAGTGGAGAAGGCCAGCGCGAAGCCACTGGCAGCCGCCGAACAGGAATTTCGCGCCGCCGTGGCACTCGCGCAAGACAACGCCACATACCATCTCGCTTTGGCGAGAATTCTGTTCCTCGAATCACGAGATGATGAAGCAAAGCAGGAAGCGCAACGCTACCTGCAGCTTGCGCCAGACGGGCATGACAGTAAGTGGGCGCGCGACGCCATCGAAAATCCGCGTCGCGCACGGGAGCGCTTTGCTCCAGACTTCGAGGTAACGACGCTGTCAGGAGACACGGTCTCGCTCAGTAGCCTGCGCGGGAAGTTCGTTGTGCTCGATTTCTGGGCCACGTGGTGCTCGCCTTGCCGCGAGTCAGTTGGGGAGCTGAAAGACTTGACGAGAAAATATAGCAAGGACGACGTGGTGCTTCTGAGCGTCAGCGCGGATTTCGATGGGAAGGAATGGCGATCGTATATCGCGCAAAGGAAAATGGATTGGGCCCAGTATTGGGACGAGGATACGACGATACGCCGGCTCTTCGACGTGCATGTATTTCCGACCTATATCATCATTGACCGCGATGGAGTCATTCGCGACCGCATTATGGGGATGAATGACAAGGAAAGCGTGGTCCACAGACTGAAGCAGACTCTTCAGACACTCACACCCGAAAAGGGCAGCTGAAGCAATTTCAGGCTGCCCGCAATGCAGTTCCGGATTGCTCTGGCCGCATAGCTGGTATATCTTGGAAAAATCAGGGGCTTGACCGAAAGGCAGACGCCGTGAAAGACGGGAAAGCGATTTCGACTGCTCCGGCGCGGCTTTTGGCGTCGCGCGATTATATTGATGAATTGCGCGCGGTTCTTGACCGGCTCGATCACGCGATGATCGATCGCTTCACTGAAGCGATCTGGCGCGGCTACGAGCAGGGCAGGACGCTTTTTATTTTTGGCAATGGCGGCAGCGCGGCGCTCGCTTCGCATCTCGCCACCGATATGGGGAAGGGAACGGTTGCTGGAGTACGGGCTCGGCTGCGGGTGATTTCGCTGACCGATAATGTGCCGCTGATGACGGCGTGGGCCAACGATTTTGGTTACGACAATATTTTCGCCGAGCAGGTTCGCGGGTTGGTACAGCGCGGCGATCTGGCGTTTGCGATTTCCGGCAGCGGCAATTCGAAGAATGTGGTGCTGGGCATCGAGGCGGCGCGCGAGGCCGGAGCGACGGCGATGGTGTTGACGGGCTTCGACGGCGGGCGCGTGAAGGAATTGTGCGAGCTGTGCCTGGTGGTGCCTTCAAATAATATGCAGCACGTGGAAGACGGGCATCTTTGCGCGGCGCACGCCATTTTCACCGCGGTCCGCGAGCGCATGATGCGGGCGAGCGGAGAGTGACGTGTTGAATCGCGCGGCGCTGCTACCTTCCCGGAGAGTATGCTGAAAGCCGTCATTTTTGATCTCGACGGCGTGATCGCCGACAGCCATCCCATTCACGAAGCCGCCTGGAAGACGCTTTTTGCCGAGCAAGGATTCGATCCCGAAAAAATGAATCTCGATTTTCTATATGCGGGACATCCACGCCGCGAAATTTTCCGGCATTTTCTTGGTGCGCTGCCGGAGGCGAAGATCGAGGAGCTTGGCCGGCGCAAGGACGAGCTTTACACCGCGTTGGTGCATACACTGGCGCCGAAACCAGGATTGGTGCGCGTTCTTGATCAGCTAAGAGCCGCGGGGATCGCGATGGCCGTGGGAACTTCTGCGCAACGGCGGCGGACGCTCGAGACGCTTGAACACTTTGGCATTACGGAGCGATTTGGCGCAGTCGTGACCGGCGACGATGTTGGCGCGACGAAGCCTGCGCCGGAGATTTTTCTGCGCGCGGTGGAACTGATTCATGCGGCGCCGGAGAGCACCGTTGTTGTCGAGGATTCGCCTGTGGGCGTCGAAGCGGCGCACGCTGCGGGGATGAAGTGCGTCGGCTACGCGCCGGCTGGGAGGATTGAGGCGCTGCGCAGGGCGGGAGCGGACGACGCAATTTTGGATTTTCCGCTGCACGCCGCGGAATATTTCGCGCGCATCGCGGCGATGGATGCGGCGCCGAATAGTCAAATGAAGCGAGAAGCCCAAGGCGCGGCGCCGCGGGTCAAGGGAGTCTGAGAGCGCGTGTGGTCGGCTTACATCGCGTATGTGATTCTCGGCGTCGCTGTAGTCGGTACGATTTCCTCGACGGTCTTTCTCGTGCTCGCGTTGATCGGCGCGGGCAAGTTTCGTCGCGATGCAGAACGCCAGGCTGCTGAAGCCGCCTCGCTCACGTCGCTTCCACCCGTCTCTCTTCTGAAGCCGGTGCACGGGCTCGAAGCGCGACTCAAGGAAAATATCGAAAGCTTTTTCCGCCAGGAGTATGCCGACTACGAAATCTTGTTTGCCGCCGATGACGAAGACGACGCGGCGCTCGGAGTGATTCGCGAGATCTGCGCGCGCTATCCGAAGATTCGCAGCCGCGTGCTGGTGACCGGGCGGCCGCCGTGGCCGAATCCGCCGTCGTACTCGTTCGCGCGGATGGCGGAGGTTGCGGCGCACGATATTTTGGTGACCAGCGACAGCGACGTTGAAGTTGCGCAGAATTATCTGCGCGAAGTCGTGCCGCCGATGCTCGATCCGAAGACTGGGATGTTGACCTGTCTCTATCGCGGGAAAAATGCGGGCGGATTCTGGTCGGCGCTGGATGCGATTGGAATGTCGGTGGAGATGACGGCGGGAGTGCTGACGGCGAATCTGCTGGAGGGAATGAAATTCGGGCTGGGGCCGACGATCGTGGCGCGGAAAGATTCGGTGGAAAAAATTGGCGGCTATCGCGTGCTGGGCGATTATTTCTCGAATGATTTTGTGATCGGCAATTTGATCGAGAAGGCGGGTTATCGCGTAGTTTTATCGCGGCACGTGATCGATCACGTGGTGCCGCCGATGACGCTGCGGCGAATGTGGGAGCGGCAGGTACGCTGGGCCAAAGGCACGCGGTATTCGAGGCCGAAAGGGCATTTCGGCACCGGGCTCGTATTTGCGGTGCCGTATGGAATTCTGGGGCTTGCCGCGGCCGGGGCTCTGGGTTGGTGGGAGATTGGCGCGTGGTTTCTGAGCGTGGCGATTTTGAATCGATTGATTGAGGCGCTGGCGATTGGTTGGGGAGTGGTGCGCGATCCTGTGGCGCGGCGGGCGCCGTGGCTTTATCCCATTCGCGATTTGCTTGGTTTCTGCGTTTGGACGGCAAGTTACCTCAGCAAGAAGGCGGTTTGGCGCGATAGCCGGTATGAGTTGGTGGATGGCGGGCGGATTGTTTTGCGGCAGAGTTCGCCTGGTGAGCCGCGGGGGTAAGGTGGGATCTTCTTCATAGATTTTCCTCGGGTAGTCGATCCGCTTTCGTTCAATCCCCGGATTACAATGTCGACGCAGCGGCTGCGCGAACGGGCCGAAATGCGGGAGGGCTGAAGACCCTCCCCTACTGGAGGCGTCGCTTCGCTATGAAGAAGATTAGTAGGATTAGGGCGGCGATTAGCGAGATGGCGTTGGCTAGCGTGCGGTCCCGCGTGCGTGTGAAGCGTAGGACTACGTCGCTGTGGCCTGATGGGAGCGTTAGTTGAAGCGGCGCGACGCAGGGATCCGTGGCGAGTTCGAGAGGCGCGCCGTTGCGCGTCGCTTTCCACGCGTGATAGGGGAATAGCTTCACGGCTAGATCAATTGGCTGCGGCGAATCTACGCTGATGATTCTTTGCTCGGGTTGCCAGCCCTCGATGTGCAGGCGAATATTCGGCGATTTCAGAGGTTCATCCGTGTCGGGGCTTAGGGCGGCGGCGCGCGGCGGGTTATCTGGAAGATCGTAGCGATCGCAGCCTGCGGCTACGTATTCGTCGGCGCCTTCGTAGCCTGCGCCGGTAGAAATGGCGCTAGTGACGGCTTGCGGGCCCTGCGTGTCCCACCAATTGTTGGTGGACATCCACGCGGAGAGTGCGGCTAACGAGAGAGCGGCGGCAAGCCACGCGGGCCATTTGCGGTGCAGGGGGGCAACGGCTGCGGCGAAGAAAAATGCCGCGGCAAGCGAGAGGGGTGACAATGTTCGCCACGGAAACTGCACGAACTTCATCTCAGGTAAGTGGGCCCACACGAAGGTGGCAATCGGAAACATCAGAATTACGGGAAGCGCGCCGAGCGTGAACAATATCCAGAACATGGTGCGGCCGCGCAGGCGTTGGCGGGCGGCAAAGACGGCGCTGATGGCAAAGACAGCGATGACGAACAGCGCCACGGCCGAGATTTTGAAATTGAAGAGGATGAATTCAGGATCGCCGGCTTTGGTGAAGAGATAGTTGTGCCAGGGCTGCAGGCTGAAATCGAGAGCGTCGGAAATATTGACCCAGCGCTGCTCGTAGGCCGCGGGAAGAATGTAAAACGCAGCGAGAGCGAAGCCGAGTGCGCCGGCGACTGCGGCGGGCAGAATGGCACGGAAGGAGCCCTCGAGAATGCAGTAAGCGAGGATCATTGCGGCGACAAAGTACGTGGCGATCACGCCAGCCGGGGCGTTCGAAAGCCAGATGAGGGCGAAGACGCAGGCGAATGCGGGCACGCGGCGCCATCCCTCGCGTGCAAGGAGGATCGTGCGCCAGATGAGCAGAGGCAGCAGGGCGCTGGCGAGAAGTTCGGCGAAGTCGCTGCGATAAAAAATGATCACGAGATGATACGGATTGACGGCGAAGAGGACGGCGGCGGCAACGGCGTCGCGCGGCGCGAGCCATTCGCGAGCGAGGCGGTGCATGGTGAAGCCGGCTAGGAAAATCGCGAGGCAGATGAAGGCGTCGGGCACCATTCGCCAGGGAAGAATCAAGCCGAGAGCGGCGCCGAGCATCCAAGAGGCAGGCGGATAGAAAATGAAACGCGGCTCGCCGAAACCGAAATTCGGCCATTCGGCCCAGCGCGGATAGAGGATGCCTTGGTGCCATTGCTGCGCCACTTCCATCCAGGATTCGAGATGGAATTGAAAATCGTGGCCCGAGGCGTTGCCGAGGAAGAACGACGGCGAGATTACGAGAATCGCGGCGATGGCGAGGCAGAGGAGCAGGGCGCGGTTGACGTTCATCGCTGATCGAGACAGATTCATGCGCGACCGGCGAGAATACAGAATCTGCGGCGGCTTGCCAATTGCGCGGATGAATCGCTAGAGTGTGAAGGCTTCGCGCGGGGAACCGGTGATGTGCCAGCCGAGCCACGACGTGGCTCGGATTACGCGGAAAGGCCCATGACTGCGGAAGAACAGCGGCTCAAGGAAAACTACGAGAGAAAAGCGTACTGGATGCGCTGGGGGCCTTTTCTTTCGGAGCGGCAATGGGGCACGGTCCGCGAAGACTACAGCGCGAACGGCGACGCTTGGAATTATCTGCCGTTCGATCACGCGATGTCGCGGGCGTATCGGTGGGGCGAAGATGGGATCGCGGGCTATAGCGATCGGCATCAGAGAATCTGCTTCGCGCTGGCGCTTTGGAATGAGCGCGATCCGATTTTGAAGGAGCGGCTTTTCGGGCTGACCAATAAGGAAGGGAATCACGGCGAGGACGTCAAAGAATATTATTTTTATCTCGACGCGACGCCGACCAGTTCTTACCTGAAATACCTCTACAAGTACCCGCAGGCGGCATTTCCGTACGATCAACTTCGAGCTGAAAACGCGAAACGCACGCGGAACGATCCGGAATTCGAGCTGCTCGACACTGGGATTTTCAACGAGAACCGCTATTTCGACATTTTCATTGAATACGCAAAAGTGTCAGCCGAGGTGATTCCGATTCGTATTACCGCGTTCAATCGCGGGCCGGAGGCGGCTCGGCTGCGTTTGCTGCCGACGATTTGGTTCCGGAATAAGTGGTCCTGGGGAAGCATTGGGACGGGGGACGTGCGGCCGCAGTTGAAGCGGCTTGCGGGATTCAACGGATTCGCGGCAATCGAACTGCAGCAACCGGATTATGGGAAACGCTGGCTGGCAATCGAAGGGCAGCCGGAACTTTTGTTTACCGAAAACGAGACCAATAACGAGCGGCTTTTCAAATCGAAGAACCGCACAAAATTTGTCAAAGACGCGATCGATAGCTACGTCGTTCATGGAGCCCTCGACGCGGTGAATCCCGGCCAGACGGGCACGAAAGTCGCAGCGCATTTCAAATGCGAGATTCCTGCCGGCGGCAGCGCGTCGCTGCGATTGCTTTTAACGAACCAGGAATTGCCGGCCGGCGCCTCCGCGGCGCAAATCTTCAATGCGGATTTCGATCAGACGTTTGAGCAACGCAAGAAGGAAGCCGACGAATTCTACGCGCGTCTGGTGCGGCCGGGCATGAGCGCGGATGCAATCAATGTGCAGCGCCAGGCGTTCGCCGGGTTGCTCTGGAACCGGCAGAGCTATCACTACGACGTGAGCCGTTGGCTCGCGGGAGATCCGACGCAGCCGCCGCCGGCGCCGCAGCGTCGCTTCGGCAGAAATCACGAATGGACGTACCTCTATAACGCAGATGTGATTTCGATGCCGGATAAGTGGGAATACCCGTGGTACGCGTCGTGGGATTTGGCGTTTCACTGCGTGGCGCTGGCGATGATCGATCCGGAGTTCGCCAAGGAGCAGCTCATATTATTTCTTCGCGAGTGGTACATGCATCCGAACGGGCAGATTCCCGCGTACGAGTGGGAATTCAGCGACGCGAATCCGCCGGTACACGCCGGAGCAGCGCTGCGCGTTTACCACATCGAGCGGCGCATGCGCGGAAAGGCCGACCGTAATTTTCTCGAGCGCGTCTTTCAAAAGCTGCTCTTGAATTTCACCTGGTGGGTGAATCGCAAAGATCCGCAGGGACTGAACGTATTCGAAGGCGGATTCCTGGGACTCGACAATATCGGCGTATTCGATCGTTCGCAGACTTTGCCGGGCGGCGTGCGCATCGAGCAGTCGGACGGAACGAGCTGGATGATGAACTATTCGCTCAACATGATGAGCATCGCGCTCGAACTGGCGCGAGAGGATTCCGCCTACGAAGACGTGGCCAGCAAATTCTTCGAACACTGCGTGCACATCAACGAAGCGATGAACAACATCGGCGGCGAGGAAATCGGCCTCTGGGATGAGGAAGACGGATTTTATTACGATGTGCTGCACATGCCGGACGGCAATCATCTGAAGATGAAAGTGCGCTCGATGGTGGGACTGATCCCGCTGTGCGCCGTGGAAACGCTTGAGCCCGAGGACATCGAGGCGTGCCCGGGATTTCTGAAGCGCATGCAGTGGTTTCTCGATCATCATCCGGAAGTCGCGAGCCACGTGGACGCGAGCGTTCATTCGGAGAAGGGCGTGCGGCGGCTGCTGGCGCTGGTGAACAAGCAGCGGCTGCTTCGAATTCTGCGCTATATGCTGGACGAAAACGAGTTTCTGTCGCCCTATGGGATTCGTTCGCTTTCGAAGGTGCACGCGCAAAAGCCGTACTCACTTCAGATGGACGATACCGTCCACAGCGTGGTTTATGAGCCCGCTGAATCGGCCTCGGACTTGTTCGGCGGAAATTCGAATTGGCGCGGGCCGGTATGGGTGCCGCTGAATATTCTGATCATCGAAGCGCTGCAGCGTTACGACTATTACTACGGGAAGGAATTGAAAGTGGAATGTCCGACCGGCTCGGGAAATTACATGACGCTTTGGGAAGTTGCCAGCGAGATTTCGCGGCGGGTGTCGCGAATGTTCCTGCGTCGCGACGGCCGGCGCGCTATTTACGGCGGGATGGAGAAGTTTCAGAATGATCCGTACTGGCGGGATTTGATTCTCTTCAACGAATACTTCCACGGAGACAATGGCGCGGGTCTGGGAGCGAGCCATCAGACGGGATGGACGGCGCTGGTGGCGAAGTTGCTCGAGCAGAGCGGCGAATAGAGCGAAACCCCGGTTCAGCGAGGCTCGACAAGCTCGATGAGGACCTTGCGGCCGTCGGGGCGGCTGGCCAGGAAGAAATTCACGTGGGTCCCGTCGGCGCCGGCACGTGTGGCGGGATAAAGAGGCTCGACGCCGAAAGCGGAACGCACCCGGTTCGTGGCGCTATCGCAGCTTTTCACTTCGAGTTCAACCTGCTGGATACCCTCGCCGAATTTTTCGAGAAAGCGTGCGATGGCTCCGCCCCCGCCAGAAACTTTCGTGGTGAGAATGTCGAGGCGGACATTTGCGCCGACATGCAGCTCGAACTCCATCGCGTCCTGATCCGGAGGAACATCGGCGAGCCGTGGATTGCCGTTCGCCACGCGAATTTTCTCAAAGCTCTCCGGATTCACCGCTACGCCGACGGTCATGCGAGGGCGCGGCAAGTGAAGAAGCGCGCTCAGTTCCGCCTCGCGGCGCCATTCTGCAACGATAGGTTCGACGAGCTGACGGCCGCGGGTGAAAAGTTCTTCCGCGGCTTGGGTGCGAACATGTGCGTCAGGTGAAGCGAGACGGGGAATCGACAAGTCTTCCATAGGATGTCCAGCGGTTGCTGCTTACGGAATGCGCTTTTGCGGAACTATGCCATTCGAATTCGATAGCTCGACGCGCGTGGTCAGTCCGGAATCGAGTGAGACGGGCACGTCCCAGCGGATGCTCGCATCGCCAACCGTGGCGAAAATATCCAGAGTTCCGACCCAATAATTGCCGGGTGGAATTTTGTCAATCCTGCCGTGGCCATCGAGATCTGATTGCACCTTGGCGACGAGATACTGCGTCTGCGCCAACTCGAGCGCATGGCGCTGAATCGCAGGGCCGCGCCGGGCGGTCAAAAGTAGCCATGCCGGGCCCGGATTGATGGGATCGAGAGTCAGATCCAGCCCCGCGGTGCTTTCCGTGTTGGCCAAGAGAAACTTGCGGACGGCGTCCAAGTATTCCTGGCGTTGCTTTTCGTAGCGAGCGGGATCCTTCTGCTTATCGCGCTCCTTGTATTTGGGTTTCGGGAAGTCCACGGAATTGTCGCCCGCATTGCGCTCGAGATAGGCGGAGAAAAATTCGGGGACGTTCATGATGTCGTCGGCGGTAAGACTGCGGACGAATTCCTCGCCGGAAAGCGAGGCAGTGTGATTCTTTTTCATCCACGTTTTCAGCTCGGCCGAGACTCTCAGCTTATCGACAAAGGCGTCGAGATCGGGTTTAGGCTCGGCGGCATCGGCTTCCGCCAGAATTTCCGTGAAGCTTTTATGCAGGAGATAAAATGGAACGCCGCGGACGGGCTCGGGCACTCCCGCCGCGGGAGTAACTCGCGCGGTGAAATCGATCGAGCCAGTTTGCGCAAGCGCAGCCGGAGCCGGGAGCGCGGCAAGTGCCGCTAGAATTGCAAGAGCTCCGATTAGATTTAAGTGTTTAGACATTCGATCGCTATGTGGCCCGGACATCGTAACAAAACACGAGCAGGCGATACAGGCAACACATTAGAGACTTTCCAGGCCGGAGAACTATGTTGAAGCGCCAGTCTTAGTAAAGGCGGAAGGTTACTTCGATCGTTTGGCGAACGGTCGCGGGTTTTCCATCGGGGCCCACTGCCGGACGGAATCTCCAGGTGCGCACGCCTTCAATGGCCTTCTCATCGAGTCCCATGCCGGCGCCTTGCACTACGTGAATGTCGGTGGCGCGGCCATCGGCGGTGATGATGGCTTGCAGCGTCACCGTACCCATGTACTTGGATTTGACAGCTTCATCCGAGAATTGAGGCTGGGGGCAGAAGAGGCATTCAGGAACTCCGTATCCGCCCGTCCCGGCGCTCGGATAGCCGCCGCCCGTATTCCAGCCATGGCCGGGGCCGACGCCGGCACCATCGCCGCTGCCAACGCCCGTGCCCTGTCCAGTGCCGATTCCGCCGCCACCGCCCGGGCCGTTCGAATCGGTGATGAGCTTGGCCATCGGATCGCCGTAATTCGGCAGATTCGGGCTTTGCAGCTTGATGTCGGGAACAGCGAGAATCGTGGCCGGAACCTGCAATCTCGGGTTCGCCGGCGGATGCACGGACGGCGGCGCTAGCTGCGTATAAGACGCCTTAGGCAGCCTGCCGCGGCTTGCGGGGATTGGATTGTGCTCGCCGCCGCCACCGCCGCCACCAGCCTTTTTGCCCCCTGCGGGCAGCTTGGGCATGTAGGGTGAAAGCCCATCGAGCGGCGTCACGGTGTAATTGCGCGCCTGTGTGGTGTGCGGGGACATGATTTCTGGGAGCAGTGGAACGAGGATCAGTACGAGAACTACTACGTGAATCGCGAGAGACAGGGCCTGGACACGGCTGAACTGCGTGTCCTTGGTCCAGATATCGGGTACGTCCACGCCCTTTTGCAGCTTCGGGCCGCCGAATGCCATGCTCAAGTTCGTCCAGAAGGCGCTGAAACCAGGCGCCCAGGGAACCAGCATTCCGGTGCTATCAGGCCGCTTTGCGCCCGCCGGAAGAGGCCTTAGCCAGGCGCGGAAATTGGCGCCAGGGCCGTCACCGAATCGGTCGGGCAGGAACGGGCTCGGTTGGCCAGCGCGCACCTTTTTCGGGTGTTCGACGAGGAAATCTCTTAAGTTGGAGAAAAAGGACTTCGCCAGCGAGGGCCGGTCAACAGCCAGGCGGGTCAGGCGCATGCCGCCGCCGTAGGATGAAGAGTGCGTATCAGGAGTTTTTAAGCTCGTGTCAGCCATCCCTACCACCTAGCCCCAATAAACAGTTCTCTCTCCTGTGTTTAGATTCATGACAGCCGAAAAGGATGTCTGGGCTTCCCGGCGGCTGACTTGCTTTCCTATTCATTGTAACATAGCGATTCTTCCTGCTGCTCCTTGTTTCCTGATCCAAGGCAGAGAAAGGCGTTAGACCCGACTCGATGGCCGAACCGTTTGACCTGAAGAAAACGCTGAACTTGCCGCGTACAGATTTCCCGATGAAAGCGCGATTGCCGGAGCGCGAACCGGAGCAGCTTGCGGAATGGGAGCGCGCCGGGATCCACGAGAGGATTCTGGAATCTCGGGCTGGGGCGCCGCTGTTTGTGCTGCACGATGGGCCGCCTTATCCGACCGGGGACATTCACCTTGGCACCGGGCTGAATAAGATCGTCAAAGATTTGATGGTCAAGTCGAAGACCATGGCCGGTTTTCGGTCTCCGTATATTCCCGGATGGGACTGCCATGGTTTGCCGATCGAAAATAAAGTCGAGAAGGAAGAGCTGGGCGGACAGAAAGATAAAGTGACGCCCGCGGAATTCCGGCAGATGTGCCGCGAGTGGGCTACGCGATATGTGGATTTGAACCGGCGCGATTTCAAGAGGCTAGGAGTTTTCGGCCAGTGGGATAAACCGTATCTCACCATGGATGCGCATTACGAGGCGACCGTCGCCGATGCGTTTCTTACTTTTCTTGAGAAGGGATACGTCTATCGCGGATTGAAGCCGGTGTATTGGTGCATGGTGGATCGCACGGCGCTGGCGGAGGCGGAAGTCGAATACGAGGATCACACTAGCAATTCGATCTGGGTGAAGTTTCCGGTGGTCGGAGGAGATCGCGCTAAAGAACTTGGACCGGATGTGAGTGCGCTGATTTGGACCACGACTCCGTGGACTTTGCCTGCCAATCGTGCGCTGGCGTTTCATCCAGATTTTGAATATGTCGTGGCGGAAACGCCTGTCGGCGGGCTTCTTTTTGCGGCGGAGCGATTGAATGCTGTCGCGGCGGAATTGAAATTCGAGGCGGCGAAAGTTCGCTGGCGCGGGAAGGGAAAAGATCTCGAGGGGTTGCAGTTCCGGCATCCCTTTCTCGAGCTCACCGTGCCCGGTGTGCTGGCCGAGTACGTGACACTCGATCAGGGCAGCGGTGTGGTGCATACGGCGCCGGGGCATGGAGCGGACGACTTTTATACGGGCCAGCGCTACGGTCTCGATACCTACGCGCCGCTCGATGATGACGGGCGATTCGTCGAGGGTCTCCCGGAATATAAAGGCTTGCGCGTATTTGAAGCGAACGAGCCGATCATCGAGCTTTTGCGGAAACGCGGCGCGCTTTTGGATAGCTCGAAATATCGCCACAGCTATCCGCATTGCTGGCGCTGCAAGAATCCCGTGATTTTTCGCGCCACGGAGCAGTGGTTCATCGGCATGGAGCGCAACGATCTGCGCAAGCGCGCGCTGCAAGAAATCGACAAAGTGAAATGGGCGCCGGAGTGGGGGCACGACCGGCTTTACAGCATGATTGCCGAGCGGCCGGACTGGTGCATTTCGCGGCAGAGATTTTGGGGCGTGCCGCTGATCGTTTTCACTTGCGAGAAATGCAAGGCGCGGCTCGAGGATTTTGCGGCGCTGCGAAATGTGGTGAAGTGGTTCGAGAAGGAGGGCGCGGACGCGTGGTACACGCATCCCGCTGAGGAATTGCTCCCGCCGGGGACGAAGTGCGGGAAATGCGGCGGAGCGAAGTGGAAAAAAGAGAACGATATTTTGGATGTGTGGTTTGAGTCCGGCTCATCGCACCTTGCGGTGCTGGACCCGAAAGACGGCACCTGGCCTGCGGACGTTTATTTCGAAGGGCCCGATCAGTATCGCGGCTGGTTTCACAGTTCGTTGCTAGTGGCGGTCGGAACGCGTGACGCGGCACCTTACCGGCAAGTGGTTTCGCACGGCTGGACGCTTGATCCCGATGGCCGGCCGATGTCGAAATCGCTCG
>Ga0209517_10002157_pt1 | contig 28212 bp, 24 predicted proteins | sample PeaSoiMetSII2010_FD_187695 | JGI IMG/M metagenome (GOLD analysis project Ga0209517, IMG submission 187695) | Peat soil microbial communities from Weissenstadt, Germany - SII-2010 (SPAdes) (version 2) | ecosystem: Environmental > Terrestrial > Soil > Wetlands > Peat | place: Germany...
AGATAGCCGGCGCAGGCCTCATCGCGGCTGAATCGTTGCTCCAACTCCAGCAAAGTCCGCGGATAATCCTCGCTCATGCCCGCAAACACTATATCTTGGGCCTGGTGGCGTCAAGTAAATATCCCTAAATGCCGTTGACTTTCGATCGCCCGATGACCCGATAGTTGCGAGTTCCCGTGTTCTCGTGCACGATAGTAAATACGATTTCTTGGTTCACCTTAGGATGTTGAGGAGCAGGTTCGCAAATGAGCTTTTTAAGGGCGGCGTGTGCCGCACGGGCAGGTCAAAGAGGTCTTTCCCGGGTTCTTGTGGCCCTGGTGGTGGCCATTGTCGTTGTTTTGGCTGGACTTTCCCTTTCCTGCGGCAACAGCAGTTACAAAGCGACGGCGCCTGACCAAAATGCCTACGTAACCCTGCCCGCGTCGGGCTCCGTACTTCTGTTGCACATCACCGGCGCCACCGGCGCCATCACCCAGGTAGCGCAAACGCCAACCACGGAAAATACTTCGCCCACCGGCCTGGCGTTACTCCCGTCGAAGAAGTTTCTGTATGCAATCAATTCTCGCTCCGACACGATCTCGATTTTCAACGTTGCCAGCGACGGTACTTTGACGCTCAGCGGCACTCCGGGTCCGGCCGGCGGATCGAGTCCCAGCGCGGCGGTCATCGACCCTAGCGGCAACTTCTTGTTAGTGACGAATAGTTTCACGGACAACGTCTCCGTTTTCAAGATCAATGCCGACAGCGGCGCTTTGACGCCAGTCGCGGGATCGCCCTTCTACGCCAATACGGGTCCAGCTGAGATTCTCATCACGCCTTCGGGGAATTTCGTTTATGTGACGAATCCGGGCATCGGGATGATCACTGCTTTCACGTTCTCGAGCTCGGACGGCACGCTCACGCAGCTGCCCAATTCTCCGTTCTCTTCGTTAAAGGGAGGAGGAGGGGGTGCCTTCGGGCTGGCGGTGGATGGCAGTGAACAATTCCTCTATGTGACGAATCCTTCGGCCAGCAACCCTGCCCCGAACCCGACTACCATCGGCAACATTTCCGCGTTCTCGATTGCCCCCAGTACTGCCAGCATCCCCGGCGCACTGACTCCGATATTGGGCTCGCCTTTTACTGCCGCGAACGGCGTCGGCCCCACCGCGATTGCCGTCGACCCCGGCGGCAAGTTTGTTTATGCGACGACCACGGGGTCGAGCTCCTCCATCTGGTGTTTTGCGATCACTCCTACAACCGGACAACTGGTGGCGGCGGCGAACTCGCCGTTCAGCTTGTCCGCGGGAGGGCTGTTCGCCCTCTTTGATCCCACCGGCAACTATTTCTATATCGGAACTCAGGTGGGAAATGGTATTGCGGGCTATACCTACAATTCTTCGACCGGCCTTCCTGCGGCGATTGCGGGCTCGCCGTTTTCCACCGGGACGCCGACGCCGACCGCCCCCGGCAAGATGGTGCTTTCACGATAGAAGCCTGGTTACAGGCTTTGTAATGTGCGATTTACAGGCTGGCACTTTGGTGGGATAAAGTTGGCACCCGCGTGCCATTTTCAGATCTTCCCTTTAGTCTTACATTCGCAATTGAGCAGTTCTGGGGGAGGGCTGCCCGGGCGTCCTGGATTCGCAAGAATCCGGACGCCCGTTTAATTTTCCGTGAGAATTTACCGCTGGTAGCGCCCCATCCATTCGGTTCGCGCCAGAATGTGCCCTTCCATCGCGTGCTCCACGTCGCTCTTGCTGGCGCCCGGAGCCAGTGTCAGTTCGGTACTCAAGGCATACAGTTTGAAGAAATAGCGGTGCACTTTGCCTGGCGGCGGGCACGGACCGTTGTACCCGGTCTTGCGGGAATCGTTGCGGCCTTGGCGCGAGCCGTCGGCCAGCTGTTCTTTTTTCTCCATGCCGCCCTTCAGCGCATGGGTTGTGCCCGGAATGTTGTAAATCACCCAATGCACCCAGGTGCCCGCCGGAGCGTCGGGATCGTCCGCGATTAAGGCGAAGGCTTTCGTGCCCGGAGGAGCGCCGCTCCATTCGAGTGCCGGAGAACGGTCTTCACCCTCGCAAGTGAAGGCTCGAGGGATGTTGGCGCCATCGGGGAAATCCGGACTGCGCAGCGCGAAGGTCATGGCGGGCGCTCCTACTATTTTTGTTCGATCCTGAGGCTGGGGCAGGGGCAGGGACAGCACCGGCAGAGCTGCCAAGCCTGCCAGCAGCACACTCACGGCGCGGAAAAAACATGGCGCTGAAGCTGTAGAGACGGGGCTTGCCCCGTCTCCGCTTGCCCCGCCTTGACTTTGCACGCGGCCGGAGACGCGGCAAGCCGCGTCTCTACGCGAAATCGGAGCCCACTCGACATTTTCATGCCCGATTCCTGAGAAGATCATGCGGCCCTGCTTCAGTTGGTAGAAATTGTGAAATTCACGGTGATCCTGGCCTGCGTTTCCACGGGCCGTCCGTTTTGGAGGTAGGGCTTGAAATGCCACTGCTTCACGGCCTCGCGGGCTGCGGCAGCTAAAATGGAGGGGCCGCTCAGAATCTGCAGTTCCTGGATGGTGCCCTCCTTTGAGATGAGCGCCTGCAGACTCACGGCGCCCTGCACCTTCATCTGCCGCGCCAGCAAGGGATAATCCGGCGGCACCGAAACGCTCACACTCTGCGCCGTTTGCGGCGAGAGCTGCACCCGATCGCCGGCATTGACGGTCCGGCCCTTGGCTGTCTGGCCACTGACCGGCGCGTTAGCCGGCGCGCTCGCCGGTGCGTTGGCCGGCGCGGGCGCGTTGGATGCGGAAGACGTCTCGCCCGAGTTCACATCCAGATGAATGGCATTGCTTTTCGCGGGCACCGCGATGTGGCGGTTGCCAGCTACCACTTCCACCTGCAGAGGAGGAAGCGCTGCGCGCTCGGTGGCTGCCGAGAAGGGAACTGCGGCTGCTGCGGGCGCCGGGGACCTGGCTGGTTTACGTTCGCGCGCGCGAGCCGCCGGCGCGGTCGTACTTACCGCCGCCGTATTCTTATTCTTGTGGCTGATTCGAGTGACGGCTTCCTGGACTTCACTGCCCGGTGGAAACCAGAAATCCCAATCCTTCAAAACCACGCCGACCAGCGCCACCAACAGAATCCCGAGCGCGATGAGCATTCGTTTCCGCTGCACTTCGGTATCGTCGGACGCGGGTGGCAAGGGAAGCGGCTCGACGCGGTTCTGGGATTGGAGTTCGTTTTGAAACATAGGTACGGGAGCATCCTCGAAATCGCTCTTGCGGTCGAGGAGCGCTGAGTCAGTATGCCTCTAAACCCGCCCCAAGCCAAGCAAATCCACGGACTCAACCGCAGAGAACGCAAAGTTCGCGGAGTTTCTTGTAACCAGTGCCCCAGCGGAGAATGGCTTCAGTCTGAAGCGAAGATGTTCGTAAACCGTTGAACACGGAGATCCTAATCCATTTCTTCTCGGCGTTCTTCGCGCCCTCTGCGGTTCAAGCTCTGGATGCTTGCTGGCCACGGGAAATCGGAGCCCTCTTACCCGCGGCAACTCAGGGAACTTTCGCGTCGAGCTTGTCGAGAATGCCGGTGGCGGCGTCAAGAATTTCCTGGTCGCATTTACGATTGGAAGCGATGGCTTCCGCCAGCGGGATGGAAACAATCTTGTTTCCTCGCAGCGCTGCCATTAGCCCGAATTCGCCGCGGTGCACCATGTCGATGGCGCCCAGTCCGTAGCGCGTGGCCAGCACGCGGTCGAAAGCGCTGGGCGATCCTCCCCGCTGGATATGTCCGAGTACCACCGACCGCGACTCAAAGCCCGTCCGTTTCTCGATCTCTTTCGCCACCGTCTGGCCGATTCCGCCCAAGTGAAGATGCCCGAACTCATCGCGACCCGCGGACCCATCCTGCGTTTCGACGCCACCACCCGCAAACTTCGCGCCTTCGGCGGCCACCACGATGCTGAAATATCTTCCACGAGCGTGGCGCTGGCGGATCAGTTCGGCCACCTCATCGATGTCGAAAGGAATCTCGGGGATCAGGATCACGTCGGCGCCGCCGGCGATGCCGCTGTAGGTCGCGATCCAGCCTGAATCGCGTCCCATCACTTCCACCACGATCACGCGATTGTGCGCCTCGGCTGTGGTATGCACGCGGTCAATGGCGCTGGTGGCCACATTCACGGCCGTGTCGAAGCCGAAGGTGAAGTCGGTGCCGGACAGATCGTTGTCGATGGTCTTCGGAACGCCCACCACTTTGACTCCGGAGTCGAAAAGCTTTTTCGCCACCGAGAGCGTGTCATCGCCGCCAATCGCGATCAGGGCGTCGCAACCATGTTTCTTGAGGTTGTCGATGCAGAGCTGCAGGCCGCCTTCATGCTTGGCCGGATTGGTGCGCGAGGTGCGCAGGATGGTGCCGCCCCGCGGCAGGATGCCACCCACCGCCGAGAGGCTGAGTTCCATGGTCTTGTCTTCCAGCACCCCGCGCCACCCCTCCATGAATCCCACGAATTCGTCTTCGTAGTGAAAAGTGCCCTTCCGCACCACCGCTCGAATCACGGCGTTCAGTCCGGGGCAATCGCCTCCGCCGGTCAATATTCCAATCTTCATCGTCTGCTCCTTATGTATGATTTTTGTACCCGTAAGAGTCGATGCCCGGAGCGCTGCCATCCGCCCGCGCCGCAGGTTGCAGTGAGCTGTATGCATTAGATTATCACGCTGCTTTGGCTCGAGCGCGGGCCCTCGCACTCTTCCGGCAAGAAGACAACGCGGCCAGATCCAGAAGTCCAAGATGCAGTTGAGAGAGAAACTGGCAACTGGCCACTGACCACTGGCAACTGCCCTGCTACACTTCCCCCATGCGCGTCCTCGGCATCGACTGCGGCACCGAATATACCGGATACGGCATCGTCGACCTGCTCGCGGACGATCGTCTGGCGTGCGTGGTCTGCGGCGCCATCAAAGTTTCGCCGCGCGACCCCATGCCCACGCGTCTGTCGCGCATCTCCATCGGCCTGCAGGAACTCATCTCCCGGCACCGCCCCGACCGCGTCGCCATCGAAGACGTTTTCTATGCCGCCAACGTGAAGTCCGCCCTGAAGCTCGGCCAGGTGCGCGGAGTCGCCATGCTGGCCGCCGCTTCCGCCGGGCTCGAAGTCGCCGAATACTCGCCACTCTCCATCAAGTCCGCGGTGGTCGGATACGGCCGCGCCGAAAAACATCAGGTCCAGCAAATGGTGACGCGCCTGCTGAATCTCGATCAGATTCCCGAACCCGCCGACGCCGCCGATGCCTTAGCGATCGCCATCTGCCATCTGCACACCGCCGCCACGAAAGAACGCCAGGCGCAACCCACTGTCCGTAGAGACGGGGCTCGCCCCGTCTCCGCTTGCGCCGCCCATGAATCCGCGGGAGACGCGGCAAGCCGCGTCTCTACCGTAGATACGTCCAAGAGCTAAGAGCCTCTTCGCCCCTTGACACGCTGCCCGCCATCCCCAATCATTACAGCGGCCCATGCTTCGTCTATTTCAGATTGTCTGCCTGCTCGTTTTTCCTTCGGCCTTTTTTTCTTCGCTCCTCGCCGATTCGCAAACCGCGCCGGCCCCAGCTGTTGTCACCTTCACCCTCGATTTCCCCGCTTCCCAGCCGGAGCACTACTCGATTCGCTTGCAATCCGATGGCTCGGCCCGCTACCAGTCGAGCGGCCGCCTGTCCGCCGATTCCGACCAGACTGACAGCTTCGATCTTGGCTTCACAGTAGCGGCGGAAACGCGGCAGAAGATTTTCGACCTGGCGGCCAAGGCCGGCTATTTTCAAAAGGACGTCGACTCCCATCACAAGGGCATGGCCTTTACCGGGAAGAAGACGCTCGCCTACCAGGACGCGCGCCGCAGTGGCGAGGCCACCTACAACTATTCCTCCAACCCCGCCGTGCAGGATCTGACCAGCCTGATGCAAAATCTCTCGGCCACGCTCGAATTCGGACATCGACTGCAGTACGACCACCGCTACCAGAAACTCGCGCTCGACGAAGAACTCAAGCGCATGGAGGAGATGGCGCGCGACAATTCGCTGCTCGAGGTTGCGGCGATTCAGCCCATCCTCGATCGGATCATCGCCGATCCGTTGGTGATCAACGTAACCCGTGCCCGCGCCCAACGGTTGCTGGAGAGGGCAGGCGTTCGCTAACCGCTGTAGAGACGGGGCTTGCCCCGTCTTGGGCTGCGTGACGCCATGAGATTGCCGAGGGCTGAGACGCGGCAAGCCGCGTCTCTACGAATGGACATCGAATAGGCCCTACGACTCTTCCACAGTCCGGGCCGAATCCACTGCTACCCCCCCTTGACTAACGCCCCGGACACTCGCAAACTCAAGGCAGATCAAGACCGGCAGAAAGATCGCCAGGAGGCGCATATGACCATCGCAAAGTTCGGAAAGACGCTGGCAATGTTGGCCGTGCTCGCAGCGGCGTTTCTGGTGGTTTCGGCGTCGGCCGAGTCGAAAGCGCGCATCGTCCGCTTGAGCGAAGTGCAAGGGACGGTGCAGATCGACCGCGCCGCCGGCGACGGTTTTGATAAAGCGTTTATCAACCTGCCCGTAATCGAAGGCTGCAAGCTGAAGACCGGCAAAGATGGCCGCGCGGAAGTGGAATTCGAGGATGGCAGTGCCCTGCGACTCGCCCCCGACAGCGAAGTGGACTTCACTCGTCTCGCGCTCGGCGACGCCGGCCAGAAGCTCAACACGGTGCAGCTTGTCTCCGGCACGGTCTACGCGAATCTTCATCCGAAAAACGCTAACTCCAAAACCGGCGACCAGTTCGTATTGAATTTCGCTCGCGAATCCGTCAGCGTGTCCGAGGCCGCGCATTTCCGCGTGGAACTCGCCGACACTGCGGCCACGATTGCCGTATTCAAAGGCAAGTTAAGCGCGACTTCGCCCGCCGGACAAGTTGAAGTTGCCGAGAAGCACAGCGCGACCGTTGAGCTCGCCAAAGACGATCTCGCCAAGGACAACCTGGCGAATGACGATGCCGCCAAGAAAGACACTTTTGCGATCGCTAAGAATTACGAAGACGATCCCTCTGACGCCTGGGATCGCCAGCAGACCGACTATCACGATCGCTACGCTTCCGCCGGCGGCTCCAGCATTAACTCGCCGTACGGTTACGGTATGAGCGACTTGAATTACTACGGCAACTTCATGACCGTGCCCGGTTACGGCAGCATGTGGCAGCCCTACTTCACCGACGCCGCTTGGAGCCCGTTCCAGGATGGCGGCTGGGCCTTCTATCCCGGCTTTGGCTACATGTGGGTGTCGGGCTATCCCTGGGGTTGGATGCCCTACAACTACGGCAACTGGGCCTTCGCTCCCGGCTTTGGATGGGGCTGGCAGCCGGGCTATTGGAATCCGTGGTATGGAATTCCGCAGGTAGTGAATCCACCGGTCCGAACAAAGGTGCCGACCCCGCCCGTGCGCGGACATCAGACCGTGATGGTCGGACTGGGCCTCGCCGCCAATCCGGTTGCTGGAACGCCGCGCCGCCTGACCATCAACCCCGGCTCCGCCGGCTTCGGAGTGCCACGCGGATCGGTGCGCCATCTGGATCGGGCTGCGAAAACGATGACCCAAACTTCTCATCCCGTCACGGTCGCGACGGCTCCGCCCGCTTCGACCACGACATCGACAGCAGGCTGGGGTACGAGTTCAGGTTCAACCACAAGCGGGTCGACGGGAATGGCTCCGGCGCCGTCGCCGCACCGGTCAGCCGCGCCGCCGCCGTCGCGGCCGCACTAGAACAAGAGTTGTTTCAATTCGTCAGACTTTGTCATCCTTCGCTTCGCTCAGGATGACAATTGATATCAAGATGACAATTGATACTCAGGATGGCAATCCAAAGTTAGGCCGCGAGTTTATCTGACGCAGGACTCCTTCTTAATTCACAACACTGACTAACTCACAATAATTCCCGCATACCCTACCACCGATTCGTAATCGCCGGAAACTTCGCCTGACGTTGCGTACTTCACCAGCGTTGCCGAAGCCGCTCCCAGAAGTTTTGCCGCGGTCAGCATGACAATCGTCGGACCAAACCCGCACATGCTGATGTCTTCACTCATCACCACCTGCCAGAGTCCGCGCGCGTCCAGGGCCAACACGCGTTCGATGGCTTTGCGGTCTTTGACGCGAGTGATGGCGTCGGACTCGTAGTGGTTCATGTCACTGGAGGCAACGATCAAGACTTTCTTCTCGCGCGCGGCAATCGCCTCCGCCAGCGCTTCGCCCAATCCGCGCAGCACATCAAAGTCGCTGGTGCCGATGGCAATCGGGACGATGTTCAACTTCGGCTGTCGCGCCTGCAGGAAGGGAAGCTGGACTTCGATGGCATGTTCGGCGCGGTGCGCCGCACTGTCTTCTACGAGCGCCGGGAAGCCCTGCAGCAGGTGCGCGCCCAGTTCCGCGTCCGCTGGCACCTCGCCCAGCGGAGTCTGCCAGGTTGCAGACGCCATGACCGCCAGCGCGTGTCCCTTGCCGGTGTGGTTGGGGCAGAGAATCACACAGTGCTGGGGGATTTCCAGGCGCGAATACACGGCGCCTGCAACCCTGCCGGAGTAGATGTATCCCGCATGGGGAGCGACGCATCCGATGGCGGTGATGCGGCCCGCCGAAGTCTCAACCGGAGACGCGTATTCCCGAACGTCGCGCAGCAATTGGTCGGCGCGGCCCGGATAAAACCGGCCGGCAACGGCTGGAGTTCGCACAGCGGAAGTCATCAGTGACCTCGTGTGGCGCGGGTACTCCTGCCCGCGAAAACTCGGCCCGCAAAAACAAAGCTCGGGAAACTATGAACCGCCGTCCCGTAGCGCGCGAAACAACGCCGCCGTTCTTTCCAGCGGCAGCGCTTCCGCCCGGACCGCGGGCTTCACGCCGCTTTTCGCCAAAGCGGCACGCAATACACCTTCATCGTACCGCGTCTTCAGATTATTCCAGAGAGTTTTGCGTTTCTGACCAAAGCACAGTTTCAGGAAGGCAATGAACTCGGCTTCGGAAACCCGCAGCGACTCCAGCCGCGGCTTGATCGTAATCCGAATCACGCTGGAATGCACCTTGGGTGGTGGAGCAAACACTCCCGGCGGAAGCGTGAACAGTTGTTCGACCCGCCCGTAGAGCTGCGCGGTTGCCGAAAGCAAGCCATAGTCGCGGCTTCCGGCCGAAGCCGCCAGGCGGTCGGCAACCTCCTTCTGCGCCATGATGACCAGGGTCGAAAAGTAACGGTTGTATTCCAGCAGCCGCAGCAGAATGTCGGAGGTGATGTAGTACGGCAGGTTGCCGATGACGCGGGCTGGTTCGGGCGTGAAGTTCAAGCCGGTGCGCAGGCTGCCCGGCTTGGCACCGAAGACCGTGTCCAGTTCGATCTTCAGGATATCGCCTTCGATGATTTCGACGCTGGGGTACAGGGAGAATTTCATGCGGAGCTGAGCCGAAAGGACACGGTCCAATTCCACCGCGATCAGCCGCCGCGACTTCCGCGCCAGCAGCCCCGTGATGGCGCCGCGGCCGGGGCCGATCTCCAGCACCGTGGCCTCGGACACATCGCCCAGTGCCTCGACAATGCGCACGGCCGCCGCTTCGCTTGCCAGAAAATGCTGTCCCAGTTTGGGCTTGCGTGGACTCGTTTGTACGGTCGCGCCCTTTGGCACGTTGACCCTCTTTCTTTCCGGCTTTAGACTGGCGGTGCTCTCTTCTGTAGAGACGCGGCTTGCCGCGTCTCGGTGCGCGCCTCGCTCATTGTCATTATCTCGCGGCGGGAGACGCGGCAAGCCGCGTCTCTACAGAAACTTAATCATAACTTGAGCGAGGCACATTCAGTTCCTGCTCAGGAGGCTTCTTCGCCATGCATATCGCTTTTGCGGCATCCGAGTGCGTTCCCTTTTCAAAAACTGGCGGACTAGCCGATGTGGTCGGCGCCTTGCCGCGCGCTCTGGCCGCTCTCGGACATCAGGTGAGCGTGTATGTTCCGCGCTATCGCCAAACCAAGCTGAACGATCCGCAAACCGTCGTCCGCAGTATCACGATCCCGTTCGACGACAAGTATCGCTTCTGCTCGGTAGTAGCGGCGGGGGCGAGCTCAGGAGTTCGATTTTATTTTGTGGAGTATCCGCAATACTTTGACCGCGAGGCCCTATACGGCAGCCCGGCCGGCGACTATCCCGACAACGCCGAGCGTTTCGCCATGTTTTCGCGGGCGGTGCTCGAAGCCTCCAAGATTTTGGGCGTGCCGCACGTGTTCCACTGCCACGACTGGCAGTCCGCGCTGGTGCCGGTGATGTTGCGCACCCTGTACGCCGAGGATCCCGCGTTTCGCGAAGTGGCTACCGTCTTCACCATCCACAACATGGGATACCAGGGTTTGTTCCCGCCCGATACGTTGCCGCTGCTGATGCTGCCCTGGGATCTGCTGACGATCTCGAAGATGGAATTCTTTGGGCAGGTGAATTTTCTGAAGGGCGCGCTCGTGCTCTCCGATTACGTCACCACGGTCAGCAGGAAATACAGTCAGGAGATCCAGACCACCGAATATGGATTTGGATTGGAAGGCGTGCTGCGCCAACGGGCGGCGACCGTGACCGGCATCCTGAACGGCGTGGACTACGACGAGTGGAGCCCGCAGACCGACAAATTCGCGGTGGCGAAGTATTCGCCGCAGGATTTGAGCGGCAAGCTGAAATGCAAACACGAGTTGCTGCATGCTTTCGGAGTCACGAGCGCCGATTCCAAAGTGCCGGTGATCGGCATCGTCTCGCGCTTTGCCGCGCAGAAAGGTTTCGATCTGATCGCGCAGATCATGGACCGGCTGGCGCGCGAAGAGATGATCGTGGTCGCGCTGGGAGCGGGCGACAGGCCGTACGAAGAAATGTTCCTGCGGCTCAACAAGCAGTTCCCGAACAAGATTGCGGTCAAGGTAGCGTACGACAACGCCATCGCACACAAGATTGAAGCGGGAGCGGACATGTTCCTGATACCTTCCCGGTACGAGCCCTGCGGGTTGAACCAGATTTACAGCTTGAAGTACGGCACCGTTCCCATCGTGCGGGCGACTGGCGGCCTGGACGACACCATCGAGCCTTGGGACGCGCGCACCGGCAAAGGCACGGGCTTCAAGTTCACCGACTACACCGGCGAGGCACTGCTCGCAACCATCAAACAAGCCTTGCTCGCCTACCGCGATCCGTCGTCGTGGCAGACGCTGATGCGAAATGGAATGAGCCGCGATTTTTCCTGGGGAGCGTCGGCGCGGGAGTACGGCAAGATCTACGACCGCGCGCGACAAGCCAGAGCCGCCGCCGAAGCAACCCCAGTGACCGCGGACTTGAAGCGGGAGCCCGTGCTGGGATAGCAATCCAGCTTCGGCTCATCGCATACTTGCTTGCGATTTACCGGCCGAACAAGGCTGCGCTGTTCCGGCTGCCACGCAGCACGCGAAGAATCAGCACGTCCTCGTTCTCGATGCGGTAGAAGATGACGTACTCGCCGACGGGAAAGGTCCGCAGGCCGGGGCGCAAATCTTCGTCTCGAGAACGTCCTAGATTGGGATAGGTGGCGAGGAGAAAAAACCGGTCCGTAATGGAGCCAATGAGACGGTCGGCAATATCGATACTGCCACTTTGGCAAGCAACGTAATACCAGATGTCTTCGAGGTCGGAATCGGCCAGCGGCGAACGGCGGTGACTCATCGGCGAGGCGTTTGTTGTTCCGAATGTTGTTCGGCGGCCAAGCGGGCGCGTCCACGCTGCGTCACCTGCTGGGCAAGCTCGCGCATGGACTCCTGCGTAATCGCGCGCCCTTCGCCACGGGCAAGAGAGGCTTCCGCCTCATCCACGGCGGCCAGGATTTCCGCGCGCGTACGTTCGCGCTCCTCCCATAAGGAAAGAGCTTCCTTCACCGCGTCTTCCTCGCGTCGAAGCCGCCCGCTGTCAATCGCTTGCCGGACAAAAGCTCTTTGGTCGGGAGTGAGTTGCACTTCCATATGACGTTAGCCTAGGAGACGGAAAAGCAAGTGTCAAGCGCGGTTTCTGCTCGCGTTAGGGGCCGCGCCCACCCTCGCGGTACACTTCTGCCAGGCGTCCCGGACCCCGATGAGCACCTCCTCCCCGCGCACGATTTTTCACGTCGACATGGACGCCTTCTTCGTCTCCGTCGAGGAATTGTTTGACCCGTCGCTGAAGGGCAAGCCGGTGGTGGTGGGCGGGCAGCGCGACGAACGGGGAGTGGTCTCGGCCGCATCATACGCGGCGCGGAAGTTTGGCGTGCACTCGGCCATGCCGCTGCGAACGGCGGCGAAACTTTGTCCACAGGCGATTTTTGTCAATGGCCATCCCGAACGCTATCGCGAATATTCCGCGAAGGTGCACGAAGTGCTTGGCCACTTTTCTCCGCTGGTCGAGATGGCTTCGGTGGACGAGGCTTACCTCGACATGACCGGGACCGAGCGCCTGCACGGCCGGCCGTTGCGTTCCGCGCATCAGCTCCATGCCGCGATGAAGTCGGCTACACAATTGAATTGCTCGATCGGGATCGGAACGTCGCGGCTGATCGCAAAAGTCTGCTCCGCCAAAGCGAAACCGAACGGCGTGCTCTGGGTGCTTCCCGGAGAAGAGGCGAAGTTTCTGGCGCCGCTCGCCGTCGGCGACATTCCGGGCGTGGGCAAGGTGATGGAGCAAAAGTTGCACACGATCGGCATTCAGAAAGTGGGCGACCTCGCGCGCCTCGACGACCGCGATCTGGAACACCGCTTCGGAAAATGGGGACTCGCGCTGGCAGGCAAGTCCCGCGGAGAAGATGCGGGAGGATGGTTCGACAACGAAGTCGGAGAGAACGTCGATCCCAAATCCATCAGCCACGAACACACCTTCGACGAAGATACGGGCGACGCCGAGCGCTTGCAGTCCACGCTGATGCGCCTCAGCGAAATGGTCGGGCGGCGTTTGCGCGAGGGCGGATTCTTTGCGCGCACGCTCCAGTTGAAATTGCGCTACAAAGATTTCACGACCATAACGCGAGCCCATTCTTTGGAGCAACCGACGCAGATGGATCACCAGATTTTCGAGCAGGCGCGGCGTCTGTTTTTCGCCAACTGGAAGCCGGGCGCGGCGATGCGGTTGCTGGGAGTGCAGGCTTCGAACTTCGAATCGGGTCCCGCGCAGCTCGATCTGCTGGAGCCTGTGCGGGTGCGGGACGAGCGTTGGCAGAAGGCCCTGGCGGCCGCGGATCATCTGCGCGACAAGTTTGGCGAATCGGCGATTGGCCTTGCCCGGGGGATGAAAGGCGGATTTCGCGAACGCATCCACGAAAACCCGGCAGCGTTGCCGGGGAGGGGATCGAAGAAGAAGCCTGTTATTTGAGGGGCGCGTTGAGATTGCAGAGGTCAGAGGTCAGATTGCAGAGGTGAAAATCTTTCGTGACCAGCGGCAACGCTGGAGCTCTGAGGTTTCACCTCTGCAATCTGACCTCTGACCTCTGACCTCTGCAATCCCCTACGAAATGTATTCGCGAATGTAGTCGTCGCGTGAAGCGGCGAGATGGTGACCGTCGCCATCGAAGATGACTTTGCCGTCGCGCAGGATCAGGAAGCTCATGGGCACTTCGCAATGCTGGCCTTTGGGCAGGACGACCATCTGGTTGGTGGCTTTGTCGAACTGGTGAGTCGCCATGGTGAAGGCATCCTGCAGGCGGTGGGTTACCATGAGGGCGCTGGTTTTGTAGACGTCGCGTTGTTTCACGATGAGTTCGACGATGGTGTTCGAAGTTACCGGATCGAGTCCGCCGGTGGGCGAGTCGTAGAGCAGCACCTCGGGTTTCGTGACGATGGCGCGGGCGATGGCCACGCGCCTTCTCATCCCACCCGACAGTTCCGACGGACGCATGTCATAAGCCTCCTCCAACTCCACAAAGCGCAACACCTCGCGCACACGGCGCTCAATTTCCTCCGCCGCGACACGCTCTTCCATCAGGCGGAAAGCGACGTTCTCGTAGACTTTGAGCGAGTCGAAGAGCGCGCTTTCCTGGAACACGATGCCCACGCGTCGGCGCAGTTCGAACAGGTCCTGCTCCCTCATGCGCGTGACCTCTTCCCCCAGCACGGAGATGCGTCCGCTATCGGGGCGCAGCAGCCCGATTGCCAGCTTGAGGAGAACGCTTTTGCCCGATCCGGCGACGCCAAACAGAGCTTTGGTCTCGCCGTGCGGCAATTGGAACGACACTCCATCGAGCACAACTTTTTCATCGAACGCGATGGAAACGTTGTCGAATTCGAGCGCGTAGCCGGAGGGGCTCGCGACTGCGGCTGCCGGATTTTCGCTGGGCAAAGTGGGAGCTGGCATGGCTTACCTGTAACCAAAAATTGCGAAGATCAGCTTGGTGACGAAGAAGTCCACGATCAGAATCAGCACGGAAGCGGCGACCACGGCTTGGGTGGTCGAACGGCCGACGCCCTGCGTGCCGCCACGCGTCGAAATGCCGTAGTAACAGCCGATGGTGGAAATGATGAACCCAAACAGGACGGGCTTGATCAGGCCGGTGAAGACATCGCGGAAGACCAGGATCTGCCAGACGGAGGTCCAATACTGCTGCGAGTTGAGGCCGAAGATCAGATGCGCCACCGCGTAGCCCCCGATCAGCCCGAGCAGATCGGCGATGATGGTCAGGAAAAACAGCATGAAGACCGTCGCCCCAACCCGTGGCGTGATCAGCTTCTTAGTCGGGTCTGTGCCCAGCGCGCGCATGGCGTCGATCTGTTCGGTCACGATCATCGAGCCGAGTTCGCTTGCCATGCCGGAGGCGTTTCGCCCGGCCACCATCAGCCCGGTGATGAGCGGACCCAGTTCGGTGACCATGCCGATCGACACGAGTTGGCCGATGAGGGTGATCCCACCGAAGCGTTGCAGCGTGCTGGCGGAGTTCAGCGCCAACAGCGCTCCTACGGAGAGTCCGGTCAGAATCACGATGGGAAGGGAGCCGACGCCGATCAGGTCCGCCTGGTGCAGCATGTCGCCCATGTACAGCGGACGGCGAAAGAAGTTCGCCAGCGATTGCGCCGACAGCAGGGTGTATTCCTGAACCGCCAACGCCATGTCTTTGGCGATTTCAATGGGCGAAATCAGTTCGAGTTCGAACGCCATGTCGGGTCAGGGGTAGCTGCTCAAGGAACTATAGCAGAGGAGTAATCATCGGGTGATCGGGCCATCGGGTCATCGGGCGATCGAAAACCAAAAGATCCACGGTTTTCAGATCACCCGATGGCCCGATGGCCCGATCACCCGATTTATTCGCGGTGGTTGTTCTTCTTCTTGATCTCGATGGCCAGCCGTTTGATTTTCTGGTTCAGGGTGGAGAGCGGGACGTGGAAGCGTTCGGCCGCTTCGGTCTGATTCCAGCCGCACTTCTCCAGCATGTCGATGATGATGCGCCGTTCGCAGTCTTCCATGATGCCGAACAGCGTGGCCCCGGCGCTGGCATCCATAGACGGCACCGAGGTGCCGCGGCCCACGATGTGATCGGGCAGCAGATCGACTCCGATGTCGCTGTCGGAAGAGAGCACCACGGCGCGTTCGATGGTGTTTTCCAGTTCGCGGACGTTGCCGGGCCAGGAGTAGCCGACCAGCGGACGCAAGGCCTCGGTGGTAATGCGGCGCGGGGGCCGCTCATTTTCCTCGGAATACTTGTGAAGGAAGTGCTGCACCAGCAGCGGAATATCTTCGCGGCGCTGGCGCAGCGGCGGCAGATCGAGGCTGATTACATTGAGGCGGTAGAACAGGTCTTCGCGGAAGCGGCCTTCCTTCACCATCTGGCGGAGATCGACGTTGGTGGCGGCGATGATGCGCACGTCCACTTGAATTTCCTGCACGCCGCCGAGATGCATGAATTTGCGGTCTTGCAGCACGCGCAGAATTTTACTCTGCGTGTCCATACTCATGGTGCCGATTTCGTCGAGGAAGAGCGTGCCGCGGTCGGCAACTTCGAACAAGCCTTTTTTCGACGAAACGGCACTGGTAAAGGCGCCTTTGACGTGTCCGAAGAGCGTGGATTCGAGCAGGTCAGGCGGCGTGGAGCCGGAGTTGACGGGCACGAATGGCCGGTCGCGGCGCGTGGAGTTCAAGTGAATCGCCTTGGCGATCAGTTCCTTGCCCGTGCCGCTTTCGCCTTGCAGCAGTACGGTCGAGCGGCTGGGTGCGACCTGCGCGACCAGATCGAAAATCTTCAGCATGGGCTCACTTTTGCCCACGATGTTTTCAAAGTTGTAGCGCTGCTTGAGGGCGCGCTTCAGTTGAATGTTTTCTTCTTCGGCCTTTTGGCGGGCAACCGCGGCGCGCACGTCCGCGAGCAGCTTCTCGTTGTCCCACGGTTTCTGGATGAAGTTGGTGGCGCCCGATTGCATGGCGCGGACCGCGTTCTCCACCGTGCCGTAGGCGGTGATCATGATGACCGCCTGCTGGGGATGCACCAGGCGGATTTCCGAGAGCACGTCCATGCCGTTCTTGTCGGGCAGGGCGAGGTCGAGCAGAACGACGTCGAAAGCGCGCTCCCCAATGTGCGCCAGACCTTCCCGTCCCGTTCCCGCCACGACGACGGTGTAGCCCTCGAGTTGAAGCAGAGTCTCCAGCGACTCCCGGATTTCCGCTTCATCGTCGATGATGAGGATTCTGCCCGCGCTTTGCGGCGTGCTTGGCGACTTACCTTGAGACGTGCTTGGAGACGGACTGCGGCGCGAGACGACCTCTGCTTCAGACATTGCTACTTCAGACATGGAGTGCCTTCCTGATCGTCAGCAGTGGAAAATCCAGGGTGAAGGTGGTGCCTTCGCCCGGGCGGCTCTCCACGCGGATGTTGCCCGCGTGTTCCTGGATGATGCCGTAGGTGACAGAAAGCCCAAGACCGGTGCCGCGATTCTGGCCTTCGGCGGGCGATGTCTTGGTGGTGAAAAATGGATCGTAGATGCGGTGAATGTGTTCCTGCGCAATGCCCGAGCCCGTGTCGGAGACGCGCACGCTGACGAATTCCCCGTTCAGGGTGGCCACGTTCAGTACTCCACCCCCGGCCATCGCGTCCTTGGCGTTCAAGAACAAGTTCAGAAACACTTGCTGCAAGCGTCCGGCGTTGCCCTGAATCAGAGGCAGGTTCTCGAAAAATTCGTGGTGCACCTGGATGTGAGCCACCTTGAACTGGTGGTCGAGCAACGCCAGCGTATCCGCGATCACCTTGTTCAGACTGACTTCGGTCAATTCCGTGCCCGTGGTGCGGGAAAAGTTGAGCAAATTGTTGACGATCTCGGAGGCGCGGAACGTCTGCTTGGTGATTTTCTCCAGCACACCCGCTTTCTGCGGATCCGACTGCAACTGCTTGGCCAGCATCTGGGTGTAGGAGGAAATGACCGCCAGCGGCGTATTCACTTCGTGGGCCACGCCAGCGGCCAGCAGTCCGATCGAAGAAAGTTTGTCGGCTTGGGTGAGCTGGACTTCAAGTTCGATCCGCTCCGTGATGTCATCCATGATGACCAGCCGCCCCACCACGTTGAACTTGCGCGTGACCAGCGGCGCCATGGCAACATTCACGATGCGCGCTTCGCCGGTGGGTGTCATCAGCCGGAACTTATAAAGATTGTGGATGCCGGGATTCTGCCGGACGCGGTAGAACTCCTCGGCGAAGGCGGTCGGAAAAACCTCGCTCAACGAACGTCCCACCACCTGCCAACGCGGCTGGGCGTACATGACTTCCATCTGCGAGTTCCAGCTCTCGATGCGGTCTTGCAGGTCGACCGCCATCACGCCTACGTTGATGGATTCGACAATGTTCTCGTTGAAATCCTTGAGCCGTTCGTACTCGCTGACCTTTTGTTCGAGCGAGGCGTAGAGCCGCCCGTTCTGGATGGCGATGCCGATGTATCCCGCCAGCGCCTGGAGCAACTCCACATCTTCGCTGGAGAGGAAGTCGCCTTGCATCGTCTTGCCCAGTCCGAGGAAGGCGATGGTCTTTTGCCGCGCGTGGCAAGGAATGTAGTAGTTCAGATCGAGGCGTGCGATGGCTTCTTGCGCGCTGGCGTTCTCACGCGGCAACTGGCGCGTATTTTCGAAGAAGATATGCCCGGCCGCGTCTTCGGCTCGCGGCTTCGCGAGGAACGACAGGTCGAGGCCCGTGACGTGGGCGAGCCCGAACGATTTCGCCAGCTCAAAGCGCGAAGAGTCGCTGTTGCCGAGGAAGATCGCGATGCGGTCCACCAGCAGTGTGCGGGCCAGCCGGTCCACCAGCGAGGAAAGCATTTTGTCGAGGTCGGTTTCCGAACTCAACTCGCGTCCAAACTCGATCAGCGTGCGCCGGTAGTCGTAGCCGGTGCGGTAGAAGAACTGGTCCAGCTTTTCCTGAATCCACTTCCGTACCGGGTCAAATAGCAGGGCGGTGACCACGATGGCCACCATCAACCCGTAAGGTCCGGAACTGGGTACGCGCGTGTGCACCAGTTCGGCAATGGCGGCCACGCCAGCGAAATAAGCTCCTACGATGGCCGCCGCCGCCAGCGTATACGCCATGCCGCGCTTGAAGATCAGATCCACATCCATCAACCGGTAACGGAAAATGGCGTATCCAAAAGTGAGCGGCAGCAAGCCCAGCGACAGCACCGACACCTTCATCATGGGCGAAGGCATCACTCCGAGCAGATACGGCAGGACATAAAAGACCGTGAACGGCGTGATGGCGAGGATGGTGCCGCGGGTAATCCAGTTGAGCTGCTGCCGCAGAATCGGAGTCGTGGCCTGGCGGTAGTTGCGCCACAGAACCGCTGCCGCCGAAACGAAAAAGATCGTCAGATACGCGTAGTTCACCCGGTTCAGGTTGAAGAGCAAGCTCGCGCTGGCTTTCAAAAACTCGAAGGCCAGGATCTGAATTCCGAGCAGTACCGCTCCCGGCAGATAGAGCAGCGGTATCGACCAGCGATGCCGGGTGACGAATTCCCGCCGTTCCGGGAAGGTCAGCACAAAGTGCAGGAAGAGCGCCGGCTGCAGCAGCCACGCCACTTCATTGGCCCACAACACGGTCCAGTCAAACGCGTTGAACTTGCCGGTGTAATGCAGCGAGTAGAAGACGAACGATACCAGGCAAAAAATGTAAAAATGCGTGGAGCCTACGGCCGTCCAGCGCCGCAGCAGTACATAGAGTCCAATCCCCAGATAAATCAGCGCGATCAGCCGCAGCCAATCGTTCATGGAGCGCTCGGCGGGAGCCAGCACCACTTCCACATCCAGTGGGACGGAGCTGCGGATCAGGGAGTAGGTTGCCTTCGACCAGACGCCGGAGTAATAGAGTTGCCGCGTGACCGCTGCCGCTGTGCCGACGGCGCGGCCGTTGACGCTGACCACTTCGTCTCCGCGGCGGATTCCCGCGCGCTCTGCCGGACCGTTCGGTTCCAGTCGATCCGCGACCAGGCGGCCGTTCGATTCCATCCACCAGGCACCGTCGTCGGGGATGGCCGACTGGTGCTCGATCTTGTAGTTAAAGGAGGCGAAAACTACGGCCGCTACTGTGAGGAGAGCCAGCAGGATGGCGGTAAACCGGGCCTCAAATTCGCGGTTCATGGGCAGGGACAGCTGCGCGGCGCGGCCAGAGAATCGCCGCCGATTAGGCATTAGCAACTTCACTGCCACGCTCCCAATTCTCCCCAGTGCCCGTAAGTCGCTTCCATAGAGCGATTTCCGCAATTATAGAGCTGATTTGGAAAGGCGGCTATGAATTATGGAAGGCAGCTTCTGCTTTTCGGGATGCTGTCGGTGGGAAGGGGGTCTGGGCGCTCGGTAAGCCGGAGGGAGTTTGCGGATTTCCTGGTTTGCGTGTATCTGACGTGAAGTGAGGTGACGGGCCCAAAACCTTATTTTGCTTTGAGGGGTTCGAGAACCTTCCCCGTTCTCAAACCCCCCACTCACTGGGCTCAACCTGACTCGTTATAGGAGAGGGCGAGCAGCTCCTGCAAGCGAGTGCGATCTTGCGCTTCAATCCCGGAAACGTCCATGGAGCCAGTCTGAAGCCATCTGAATTGATCTGAAGAAATTCACGGGTCACCCGCGAGCAGATCTCCAGCGACTCCCACCACTCCCGGCGAGCCCGGCGTTACTTGGCCGCCGAAAACGTGGTCCAGGGAAACGCATCCATATCCCGCAGCAACCCTAGCTCCCAGTTGAATTCCGGATGCTCCCGCAGATGCTCTTGTGCCTTGAAGCTCTTGCCACAGGCATGTCCGGCGGCGGCCGCGAATGACATTTGGGTCACCATCGCGGCGTCGGCTGCCTTGTTCTGCACCGCGCCGGCAATCCCGAAAGGTGGCTGCCAGGGCTGAGAGCCCCGCACCGACAAGTCGATATGCCCGTCGAGTGTGCGCTCGCTGGCCTCCTCTTTCTTGGAGAACGTGTCGTAATGATCCGCCAGAAAACGTTCGGCGGCAGCTACGTCGATCTTCCCCTTGTTCTCGGCCATCAACTGTTCCCACCGGACGTGGCGGGCATTGGCGCTCATGCTCATGTCCTTGGTGTCGAAGTCCGTTTCCTCGCGGATGAGTTTTTCGTTGACCGGGAAATTGGAGCCGACGAAGTACCCGTCTTTCGTCCGCTCCAGCGTCACGTTTTTTAACCCCAGTTCGAGGCTGGCGATTTCGTTGTTCTTCACGTCGGCGAGCAGCCAGTTGTTGGCGTAGCCGCCGTTGTTGCCCTCTTTCATGATGCGGGCAAAATCGTCGATCGATTTGGAATACTGAGCCGCCTTGCGCGCCCGCACAAACTCCGGAATCCCCGCTGGATCATAGCCGGAGAAGTGGCCGATGGTCGTTTCCGTGATCGCGATTCCGTCCGAATTGACGACGAAATCGTCCGCGCTATGAATGAACCCCGGCAATCCGTCCATCAGCATGCGGCTGCCTTTCGCGGGAACAATATCGAAAATGATCGTCCAGCGCTGGCCATCCAGATAGCTTGTCCAGTTGTTGTGCGCGATTACGATCTTGCCGTCCTTGGTATAACTGCCGGTCGCCGCAAACGCGCTGCAATGCTCCGGCGCAACCAGCGACGCCGGCACCGGAATGCCGTGCTCCTGGTTGTATTGCTTGACGTAGTATTCCCACTCCTCCGCGCCGTTGAGTGCGACCACGTCCCACAGATCCAGTTTTGTTCCCTTCGCGTTCGCGCCGTCCACGATGCCCTGCAACTCCTCGCGGTACTCCTGCTCGATGCGCGGCCACATCATGGTGCGCGCCGCGTCGCGGAAAAACTGCCAGTCTTTCTTGTTGTCGTGGGACTCCTCCAGCACCGTGACCTTCAGCATGTCCTCGATTTCGGTCGCGAGCAGATAGCCATGCTGGAAGCCGATCTCGGCGGGTTGGCCCTCCAGATGAACAAAAGTCCACCCGTTCTTTTCCGGCTGGCGGAAGCCGTGCTTCAGTCGAGAGTCGCTAGTTGAGTTCTGAGCTGAGTTCTGCGCTAGTGACGGCAGGACAATCGCGATCAGCAACCATACGATTCGGGCAACGGTTCGGAACATGGACACCCCACAAGATTGGACGAATTGTAGCAGAGGCCAGAAACCGGTCTCGGACGGGCCATGTCCGTGCGGACATCCACCCCACCTGTCGGTAATGGGTCAGTTTGAGCTTCGCCGCCGCAATAGGGGTCTCAAGCCGAATCCGAGGAGAACCACCCAGCCAAGCAAAAGAATAGCCCAGAGAAGAATGAAGATAGGTGTGCCAATCACCGGCGGAAGCTTGTCAAGAAGTTGGGCGACAAACCCAAGACGAGTTTCCCTAAGAATCACATTTGAAGAGACGACGCATAGGGCGAGGGCCAGCCAGCTCAGTCCGACGACTAGCAATAGAGCGTGGATTCGCTTCATGCTGCCCCCTTGCTGCATTCTATTCTAACCATCCCAGACCAAGACTGACCCACTACCCACCGGGCCATCGCGTCTTCGCCGCCACCGTTCTAAAATCTGAGTATGTCTCGATTGGAACAAATCGTCGCTCTCGAGAAGCGCTTTCTTCTCCCCACCTACAACCGCTATCCCGTTGCCTTCGAGCGCGGGAAGGGCGTTTTTCTATACGACTTCGAGGGCAAGAGGTATCTGGACTTCGTGGCCGGACTGGGAGTAAACGCCCTTGGCCATGCTCATCCGCGCATTGTGAAGACCATCCGCGAGCAGGCGGCCCGGGTCATTCATCTCTCGAATCTCTATTACAACGAGTATCAGGGACAACTAGCCGAGCGTCTATGCCAGCTTTCGGGACTGGATCGCGTTTTCTTCTCGAACAGCGGCACCGAAGCGATGGAAGGCGCCATCAAGCTGGCACGTCTTGCCGGACACAAGGCCGGCGGCGATGCCAAGTCGCAACTGGTGGCGCTGCAAGGGTCATATCACGGCCGAACCTTTGGAGCCATGTCCCTGACCGGACAGGACAAGTACCGCAAAGGCTTTGAGCCGCTGCTCGAGAACGTGACCTTTGTGGCGCAGAACGACGTCGAGGGGCTGCACGCCGCCGTCAATGCCAACACTTGCGCCATCGTGCTGGAGCCCATCTTTGGCGAAGGTGGAATTCTCGAGTGCTCCGAAGACTTCCTGCGCGCCTGCCGCACGCTGGCCGACCAGCATCAGGCCGCGCTCGTGTTCGATGAGATCCAGTGCGGCCTTGGCCGCACCGGCAAAATGTTCGCCTTCCAGAGCTTCGGCATACCTCCTGGTATAGTTCCCGACATCGTCGCTATTGCCAAGCCAATCGCAGCCGGAGTGCCGCTCGGCGCATTCCTGTCGAAAGAACACTTCGCCTCCGCGATTTCGCCGGGACAGCACGGCACCACATTTGGCGGTGGTCCGCTGGCGTGCCGCGTTGGACTCGAATATCTGGCGATCGTCGAAGAAGAGCACCTGCTCGAAAACGTGGCGAAGGTTGGCGGCTACCTGCATCAGCAATTCGAGGAACTGGTTTCGAAGTACGCCGCCACCCGCGAAACTCGCGGCCGCGGATTGATTCAAGGACTGGTGCTGGACATTCCAGCGCGCCCACTGGTCGAGCAGGCTTTGGCCGAGGGCGTGCTCTTCAACGCGACCCAGGACACCGTCCTGCGCTTCTTGCCGCCGTTCCTGCTGCAAGAAAAGCACGTGGATAAAGGCATCCGAGTGCTGAAGAAACTGCTGGGCAAGAAACGGAAAAAAGCGGCGTAAGACGGTGTTGGCCCCGTCTTCTTTCTGGACGCGGCGGAGACGCGGCAAGCCGCGTCTCTACAGGGGCGCGCTTCTTGCAGAAAACAAGGGGAGCCAAAATTCAGCTCCCCTCAAGAGTGTTAGAGGCGATATCACTTAGTAAGACTCTTTCTACGAGGATTTCGTTGCCTGCCGAAGCGCAACATCCCGAAGAAAAATTCAATCGCGCCGTTGATCGCAACGCGCTGATCAACGCCCGAATCGAAGAGCGCTGGCTCGATCTCCCCGGCGGACGCATGCGCTACCTCAAGGCCGGGTCAGGCCCGGCGCTCATCCTGATTCATGGGCTGATGGGCTATTCCTTTTCCTGGAGATTCACCTTCCCCGCGCTGGCGCCCCACGCGACCGTGTATGCCATCGACAATCTGGGCGCCGGATTGTCGCTTGCGAATGAGGGGATGGATTGCACGGTCCGCGCGACCGCCGAGCGCGCTCTACAGTTCGCGGACGCACTCGGCATCAAAGACTTCGACCTGCTGGGCACTTCACATGGCGGAGGCGTCGCCATCCTGGTGGCGGCGGCTTGTGAGGAAAAACGTGCCGAGCGAAAGGATTCGCGCTTGCAGCGTCTGGTGCTCGTCGCGCCTGTCAATCCCTGGTCGCCGCACGGCAAGCGCCTCGCGCCGCTTGTAGGCAGCCCTTTCGGTTCCATGCTCTTCCGCAACACGATTGAGCGCTGGCGCTTCCTCGACTACCTGTGGCTGCGCCGCATGTTTGGCGACGGATCGAAAATTCCTCCCGATTCGCTCGAAGGCTACCGCTTACCCGCACTCAAGAATCACGCGTTGCGTCATGCTTTGCGCATCGTAAGGAATTGGACGGCGGACCTCGCGGAACTGGAAAGGGCGCTCCCCAAGATTCGCGATTATCCGACTCTGCTCATGTGGGGAACCAGAGACCGCGCGGTTGATTTTCGATCGGCCGAGCCGCTGCGCCGGAATTTTCGCGATGCTCGCCTGGTGGCGTTCGAAGGCGTCGGCCACCTGCCCTACGAAGAGTCGTCTGAAGACTTCAATCGCGCGCTAGTCGATTTCCTCACTGGGGAAAGGATGGATATCGTAGAGACGGGGCTTGCCCCGTCTCCTTTGGACGCGGCGAGAGACGCGGCAAGCCGCGTCTCTACAGGAAATCAGTCCCCAATTTCATGAGTTCTACGATTCACTCGTTGCGCTTCTTCATCGCCACCTACGGTTACTGGGCCGTGGCGCTGGTGTTGCTATGCGAGAATGCCGGCATTCCCGTCCCCGGGGAGACGACGCTGCTGCTGGCAAGTTTTCTGGCTTATTCGGAACATCGGCTCCATCTCGGATGGATCATCGTGGTTGCCACCTGTGCCGCCACGCTGGGCGACAATCTGGGCTACGCCTTCGGCTACTATGGCGGGCGTCCGCTGCTCGATCGCTATCAAAGTTTTTTTCGGATTTCGCCGGCTACGCTGAAACGCGGCGAGGAAATGTTCGCCCGCTACGGCGCGGCCGCCATTTTCTTTGCCCGCTTCATCTTGGGCATGAGAGTATTCGCCGGACCGCTGGCCGGTGTGCTGCGCATGCGCTGGCGAGCGTTTGCTCTCTTCAACTTTCTGGGCGCGGCCGTCTGGGTCACCGTCATCGCCAGCGCCGGATACCTGTTCGGGCAACATTGGCGCACCCTGCTGCGCGCCGTGCAGCGCTTCAATATCGCCGCGTTGATTGCCGCCCTGGCGGTGATCCTATATTTGTGGTGGAGATATCGCCGCCAGGCCCGATGATGAAAGCACTTGCCTTCCACTCTCCGGTCCCGATCTCATTTTTCTTCTTTCATTCTCTTGCAAACTATTTTGGTGTGCCCCGTTTTTGAATCGATCACCGTGGTCAGAGGCAGGCAACTACAGGTCACCGTGTTGGCATTTTCCTGCTTGACGACTACGCAGTGTTCGATGAGTTCGGCAGTGGGTGGCGGCTGCTGGCTTCGGATAGGAGGCGGGGTCGCCGCAACCGGCTGCTTCTTCGCCGCGCAACCGGTTAGAAGCAGGCAAAATACCAGCCAGGCTTTCCTCATGCCCTTTGTTTTCGCTCTCTCGTGCGCGGTTGTCGATGGCAATCTTGGTTACATGCTTCGACGCTGACTCCCTGAGAAGACGGGCAGCGTACTGACGGCTGAGAGCTTAAATGGCTGGACGACCGAGCGCCCCAGGCCGCGAAAAAGAGCGGTCTGGGGAACCCGGCGGGGGCGGTCGTCCCTACGAGCAAGGACTACTCCATCCGATAATCGATCTTGATTCCCCGGCGCGCGATTTCTTCGAGGAAGGTTTCGGCGGGGACGTCGCGCTCCTGCAAGACCGCTCCGTGTTTGCTGACCGCTCCCGCGCACATCATCTGCAGGACGATGGAGGCGGGGAAGGCGGTGGTGCGCATCATGGCGCTCATATCGCTCTTGGGATCGTAGTGGTCGACCATGGTGAAGGTCGCAACTCGGCCTTTGAGTTTTCCGCCGAGCAAGCCGCGAACCCCGGGGGCCTTTACCGATTCGTGAGCTTCGAGGCGCATGATGCAGAGGTCGGGGCCTTTGCCGGCGAACTTGCCTTCGAACACTTTTGACAAGACGGCGCGCGGCGAAACCTCCACGTCTCCGACCCGCATTTTCTCGTTCGAAAACAGGCCCAGTTCCTTCAATTCGCAGAGCAAGTCGTAGTGGCCGGGATAACGCAGGGTTTTCTCGAAGCACTCGCCGACTTGGCCTTCGAAAGTTTCGGGCAGGGTGGAAGTTCCGCCGGAGGTTTGAAAGGCCACGAGCGGGGCGAAGCCGTCCATGTGAAAGGGTTCGGGCTCGGTGAGCGGATCGATGGTGATCAGCTTGCCTTTGCGGAGGATGCGGGCTGGTTCCACGTATTCGTTGATGAGTCCTTCCACGGAGAACACGAGCTGATAGTGAAACGGAGGCATCGGCCTTTCGGGGAGGCCGCCCACATAGAGTTTGAGGGCGTCGGCGCGTCCGTCGAGGCGACGAACCAGTTCGCCGCCGAGGATGGAGGCCATGCCGGGAGAGAGGCCGCAATCGGGAGCGATGCCGATGCCGCGTTTCTCGGCTTGATTGGCGAGCGCGAGTTCCTGGCGGACAACTGTGTTGTTGCCGCCCAGATCGGCGAAATGGCATCCGGCGCTGATGGCGGCTTTGGCCAGGCCGAGGTTCAGGAAATAGGGAACGGCGGAGAGTGCGCCGTCGTGGCCTTTCATGAGGCGCGCCGCGTCCTTTTCTTTCGCGGCGTCGAGCGCGACTGCCCGAACTTTTTTGTCGTTGGTGATGCGGTTGACTCGGGCTGCGACATCCTTGGCGAGTTTGAGGTTGCTGTCGGCGAGAGTGACAGAATCGACTTGGCCCTGGCGGGCCATATCGTAGGCAGCGGCGGATCCCATCATGCCGGAACCGATGACGAGTAGTTTCATAGGAACGCTCCGTTCGAAGTGGTGTCGAATTCATGGTACCAAAATGACCCAGAAATATAAGTGATGTATGTCACATATAATCATGACAATAAAGGTTATATTATGTCAAGCTTATGGCGAATGTGACCGAAGGATCATCCACAGTTTTTGGGGCCGGCAGCGCCACGGCTGAACCGCGGCGGCGGCCCTCAGCGGCCAAAAGCCGTTGATGAGAATACGCCAGTTATTGCAGCGCTGAAGCGCTGCTCCACCCAAAATCAAGTGCAACATCGAGTTTTTCCGCAGCCTGTGAAGCCATGCCCTTCCCAAGACCGAGACAACCCAGAGTTGCTCAGCAGTTTGAGACGGGGCAAGCCCCGTCTCTACACGAGTTTCTTCCGCAAGCTGGGGATCCGGAAGTGAACGAAATGAGCCCTGAAATTTGCCAACCGACCAACGGAGTGGGTCGCCGCGTTTTCAAGGGCTTGCGCACCCGTTCAAGTACCTCCGTACCGTCTCTAGTACCTTAGTTACCGCCATTCGGGTGACTGGTGCCCGATTTGAGTAGAAACTACTACCTGTGGTGGTAGTCGCTTGCATAAATACAACCTGCAGAGATTCTCTGCAAGTCCGGATTTTGTGGAATCCAGAAAAACCCCATAAAACCCAACAAAACCGGGTAATGGACGGGGAGAGGCCCGCGCTTCCGTTTGAGATATGCTCAGCACACCAAAATACGCACGAACGCGCAGGGAAACGTTAATGGCCGACTCGCGAGAAGTGATGAACATTCGCCAAGCTTCGCAGTATCTGGGAGTGAGTCCGGACACTTTGTACAAGTACGTGAACGAGCAGCAGATTCCGGCGTTCAAGTTGGGCAATCGCTGGCGCTTCAAGAAATCGAAGCTGGATCAGTGGATGGAAGAGAAGTCGGTGGAAACGGAAACGCGGAGCGGCAAGAAAATCAAGGCAGCGGTGAAGGCTGCCGGAACTCCGTAGACGCATAGACGAAAGACGAAAGACGAATTCGGGAAACGAACTGCGGCACAAGAAGGGCGGGCACATGTTGGGAATGGGATCGAAGACGATAGTGGGTCTGGATGTGGGCTCCTCGAGCATCAAGGCCGTCGAACTCAGGAAGACACGCGCTGGAATCGAAGTGGCGCACATGGGTCTGGAGCCGATCGCGCCCGACATCGTGGTCGATTCCATGATCGTGGACTCGGGCACGGTATCAAGCGCCATCGCCAAGTTGTTTGCGGATACGCAGATCAAGTCGAAGTCGGTGGCGACGGCGGTGAGCGGACACTCGGTGATCGTGAAGAAAATCTCGCTGCCCTCGATGAGCGATCAGGAACTGGCCGAGACCATCCAAAAGGAAGCGGCGCAGCACATTCCGTTCGATCTGGCGGATGTGAACCTCGACTACCAGATTCTTTCCGACGACGCGACCAGCCCGCAGATGGACGTGCTGCTGGTGGCGGTGAAGAAAGACAAGATTCTGAACTACACCAACGTACTCTCGATGGCGGGCAAAACTCCGGCTATCGTGGATATCGA
>Ga0209517_10002159_pt1 | contig 28207 bp, 18 predicted proteins | sample PeaSoiMetSII2010_FD_187695 | JGI IMG/M metagenome (GOLD analysis project Ga0209517, IMG submission 187695) | Peat soil microbial communities from Weissenstadt, Germany - SII-2010 (SPAdes) (version 2) | ecosystem: Environmental > Terrestrial > Soil > Wetlands > Peat | place: Germany...
GAAAACCTGCGCTACGAAGCCAGCAGCTCGCGCGCGGTTCATGGGAGGAGTGCGTTGGCCGGGCTCAACTCCTGCCGAAGCCTTCTGTCCAATTGCTTCCATAGGACCAAGCCGCGATTCGCCCTCGTCGCTGACTGTGGGGCTGGTGGCGACTCGACTGGTCGCGAGCGCCCCCAAGGAGACCTGCACCGCGTCCAGCGTTAGCTGCGGATTTGATACACTGCGCTCAATAAAGCGCAGCCATGATTGAATGAGGCTGTCAATGGTGCTGCTTTTGAAGAGGTCCGAGCGGTACTTCAGGTGGCCGGTGATGCCCTGCCGGGAGTCGGCCAGGTCCAACAGCAGGTCGAATCGGGCGGTGCCATTGTCCACGTCGCTGGTGGGCGTAAAGGTTACTCCAGGTAAGCGCAACGTGGGCAGCGGCGAGCTATTGTAGAGCAGCAGCACCTGAGTCGGCGGCGCGGTGTCGGTATGCCGGCTGCCCGAGGGCAACAGCTCAAGAATGCGGTGCAGCGGCAAGAGTTGGTGCGCCAAGGCGGAGGACACCAGGTTGGCGGTGCGGGCTAGAACTTCGCGGAAATCAGGTCTGCCCGACAGATCGAGCCGGAACGGCAAAACGTTGGCGACCAGGCCGATGAGATTGCGGAGCTCAGGTTGGTGGCGGCCAGCCACGGTGACCAACGCAAGCACGTCTTCCTGCCGAGTGTGGGCGCTCAGGAAAGCCTGGAACGAACCCAGCAGCGCGACGAATGGGGTGGTATCCTGGGCTTTGGCCAGATTCTTTAGGCCCGCAGCAAGGGCTTCGGGAATCGCGATCCGGGTTTGCGCGCCCGGCGTGATACCGGCATTGCGGCGCGGGTAATCCGTTGGGAGGCGCAACGGCTCGTAGGGCCGCGCCAACTGACCACGCCAAAACTCCAGCGCTGTTTCCAGCACGTTCCCTTGCAGACATTCGCGTTGCCAACGCGAAAAGTCAGAATACCGCACGGGTAGCGGCGCCAATTGCGGCGTGATTCCGCGCGCGAATGAGCGATAGCACTGGGCCAGCTCCGCGCTCAAGAGACGCATCGAGGCGCCGTCAAAAATGGTTTGATGTACCACGAACGCCAAAAGATTTTTCTGGGCGCCATAGCGATACAGATTGGCCCGCACAAGTGGTCCGTTCAATAAGTCGAACGGCTCGCGCAAAAATTCACGGGCTTGCGCCATCGCTACTTCGCGCGGTGGGACGCCGCCCGATGCCACAGTTTCAGCCTGCATCAGTTTCAGTCGATGGTTCGAAACCGTTTGGATCGGCCCCGTGGCGGTTGCTGCGAAACTCGTGCGGAGGGCTTCGTGGCGCTGCACCAGGAAATCCAGGCTCCGCTCCAATGCCTCAACGTCCAACTCGCCCGCAACCTCCCAGGCCAGGCTCACATGGTAGTACGCAGCGCCCGGCTCTGCCCGCTCGAGCTGCCACAACCGCTCTTGCGCAAACGAGAGAGGCGCGGGACTGTCATCCTTGTAGCGTTTGAGCGGCCGGACCTGATGCTGCAATGCCAGTAGATCTCCAGCGGTCCGCCAAAGAGTCCGCGGCGCATCTGTCCGCGCGCCGTTTGCCCTGATCTGCGCCGGGGCAGGGCGGGTGACCGGCCCCTCCTTCGGTTCGGTAGGCCCGCTGGCACTTGTATCCGAGCAGAGCGCCAACTTGTCGATTTTTCCCGAGGAGGTCCGGGGCAGACTGGCGCGAATTTCAACTTGCTTTGGTACCATGAACTCTTCGAGCCGGGCCCGGCAATGCGCCAGGATTCGTATCACTGGCAGCGGCTCGCTACGGAAGGCCACGAACGCTTTCACTGCCTGCCCCAGGACTGGATCAGCCACTCCGACCACGGCGGCTTCTTTTATGCCCGGCAGTTCATAAAGCACATTTTCAACTTCCTTGGGCGGGACTTTTTCACCGCGACTCTTGATGATGTCGTCGGTGCGGCCGACGAAATAGAAATAGCCGTCGGCATCCTGCCGGAAGAGATCGCCGGAGTAACACAATCTCTGGCCTGGCTCGGGTCCGGGGCGAAAGCGCGCGGCCGTGGCCTGGGGGTCTTCCCAGTAGCCGCGCATGACATGCGGGCCGCAGATGACCAGTTGGCCTAATTCGCCGGGGCCGAGGCGGCGTCCGCTGGCGTCCTCGATCCAAGCCTGGGTGCCGGGGATGGGCCGGCCCACCGAGCCCGGCCGCCGGTCCAGTTCCGCGGGCGGCAGGTAAAGCGTGCGCTTGGTTTCGGTGAGGCCGTACATGGAATAAAGCCGGGCTTGGGGGAATCTGCGGCGCAACTCAAGCACGTGGCTGGGCGGCAAGGCGGCGCCGGTGTTCGTGAGATAGCGAAGGCTAGAGAGATCGCAGGCCCCGAGGTCCAGGCCGAGTAGCAACGAGAACGTCGTGGGCACGCCTGGCAGCCCTGTGACTCGTTCTTGTGCAATGCGCTGCAGCACGCTCGCCGGATAGGCAAACGATTTTTCCAGCACGAGAGTTCCGCCAAAGCGGAAGGTCATTAGCAACTGGTAAAGCCCATAATCAAAAGATAGCGGCAGAACGTTCAGCACAATGTCTGATTCGACGTTCTCCAAATACTCGATGATCGAACCCGAGACGAACACCACTTGGCGATGTTCGCACATGACGCCTTTGGGCCGGCCAGTGCTGCCCGAGGTGTAAATCAAACACGCCAGGTCCTCCTCGGCGCGCTCGCACGATGGCGGGACGGCAGGCCACCGGTCTTGCACCTCCCGGTAATCCAGCACGAGCTGTGCGCTTGGTTCGGTACCTTTGGCAGCCAGCGCGCAATTAACGACGGTCCGCAACCAGGCCGTTCGCGGCCAGCCCGCCCCTTCAAGTTCTGTGACGAGAGCCGTCGCGCGGCAATCGGTCAGAACGAAATTCAGCTTGTCGGCTTTGGCGGTCGGATGCAGCGGGACGAAAACCGCCCCTGCCTTGAGTGCCGCGAAGATGCTTACGACCGCCGCCGGGGAATTCTGCAGATGGATGACCACGCGGTCGCCCCGCTGCACACCGTTGTCGGCCAGAGCGCGTCCCAGCCGGTTGGCTTGGGCGTCCAACTGCGCGTAGGTCCATCGCTCCCGCCCGCAGACCAGAGCGGTTTTTTCGGGGTGGCGCCGGGCGCTCCCCTCCAAAAAATCATGAACCAGCACAATTACCTCCGCGCTCTTGAGCGAGCTTGCGGTGGATGTACCCAGCTAGCTGGTCCACGGAATCGAAGTTCTCCGGGGTGACTTCCGACGGGTTGACTTGGACTCCGAATTCTTGGCTGACAAAAGTCACGAGCTCGACCACCCCCAGCGAGTCAATGACCCCCTTTTGCAAAAAGGAGTCCGCGTTTTCGAAGGGGTAATCTTGCTCGTTGAACAGAAGGGTTTGCGCCACGAACTGACGAATCCGGCCCTTGATTTCCTGGGTGCCGCGTTCATCAGCAACTGCATTCACAACCAATTCCATAGGCTTGCTGTCTATTCGCACAACCGTGCGAGCGCATTTCTTTTGCGAGACGCACACAATGTAAGGCCGGTGCGCCAGCCCTCAATGAGTTGAACACCCCAAAACGCTTGGCTTTGCGGCCTAATTCTAGGCCTCGGTTCAGGCTAACTGCTCCAAGAGCAGGCGCTCAAGCTCGGCGTAGGTTTGCACGACGTGGGTGGCCTGCTGCAGTTCCGTGGCCGCGTGCGTGTTGGTTATGGCAACCACCGACATGCCGGCGGCCAATGCGGCGCTGATGCCGGGCTTGGAGTCCTCAATGACACAGCACTCAGCCGGCGCCACCACCAGGGCGTCGGCAGCGCGTAGGAGAATGTCGGGCGCGGGTTTTCCGCGTTTGACATCCGAATCGGTAACCACGACCGAGAAGAAGCGGTGTAAGTTTTCCAGGCGCAGAACGGCCTCAACCACCGGGCGTTCGGAACCGGAAGCCAGCGCCAACGCGTACCGAGCAGCCACAAGCTGGATTAGTCTTGGCGCGTCGGAAAACAACGGCCGTTCGCGGGCAATGATGTCAACCATCTTCGCGCGCTTGAGTGCGGCGAGTTGCGCGATGGTTTGAGCCGGTTTGTGCCGGGAGAGAAAATCCGCCCACAACTCCAGGTCGGATCGACCTACATAGTCCGCATAACAGCAGCCGTGTTTGTCCCCGTAGCCGATTTCGCGAAGCACTTCCAGGAACGCCCGCTCATGGTGCCCCTCGCTATCCACGATGACGCCGTCCATGTCGAAGATGAGGGCGCGGAGCATTGGTAAAAATCAGGATTCAAAATCAGAAATCCCTCGCAGTTTTGGCCAGCTCCAGCACGCGGGAGAATTGTGCGCTACTGACCGGCATGACGGAGAGGCGGCTTTGCTTCACCAGGGCAAGCCCTTTGAGGCCTGGGTCAGACTTAACGGTTGCCAGGCTCACGAACTCCTGCAGGGCGGTTACCGGAACTAAGTCCACGCACGACCAATCGCCCTCCGTCGCCGTTGAATCGGGGTAAGGTTCCTTTTCCACGCGGGCCAGGCCGACGATTTGCTTCTGCGCCCCGCTATGATAATAAAAGACCAAGTCGCCGCGTTTCATGGCGCGCAGGTGATTACGGGCCTGAAAGTTGCGAACCCCTGTCCAGGCGGCGCGGCCATCCTTCACGAACGCGCTCCAGGAGTATTCCTCAGCTTCCTGTTTCACCAGCCAGTATTGCATGGCTCGAAGATGCATAATTCGGGAAGGTTAGTCACTCCCGTTTTGTAAGCTTATCTGGCGCTGTTGAAGCGGCATGAGATCGATGAAGACGAGCGATACGTGTGGGATTGAGGACGAGCGAGTAAATTCAGGCGTCGCTGACGCGACGCTCTTCAGTCGGACGACTGGTTCCGTGGGCTAAAGCCACACGGCTACCGTCAGCGGCATCGCTCCGCGATGGCATTGGGGCGCATCCATCTCTCTCAGGGAAGGTTTCGGGGCAAGCTTATCAGACCGAAGAATTGTGTCCCCCCGGCTCGCACGTTTTTTGGGGGTCACTTTTGCGCTTTTCTTTAGGACTTTATATGCTACGGTTCGGAGCATGAGACCAAACCTTATTCTTTCTTCCGTTCTAATCGTGACTGGTTTTGCCATGACCGGCGGATTGTTCGCCCAGGCTCCCCGAGTCGAGTTTCCCCCGCTGAGCCCTGGTTGCACGGTCAAGCAGCGAGTTGGACTGACCGATTTCGAAATCATCTATTCGCGACCCGGCGTCAAAGAACGCAGTATCTTCGGTGGCATCGTGCCCTACGGCGAAGTGTGGCGCACGGGCGCCAACGCCTCGACGAAGATCTCATTCAGCACCCCGGTCAAGCTCGATGGCCACGAAGTTCCCGCAGGGACCTATGCGCTCTACACCATCCCTGGGCAAAGCGAATGGACCATCATCATTTCCAGCAAGACAAACCTGAACGGCGCGTTTGGTTACAACGAGAAAGACGATGTCGTGCGCTTCAGCGCCCATCCCATAGACGTGCAGGAGCAGGTGGACGCCTTGACGATTGATTTCAGCAATATTCGCGACGACAGCGCGACACTTTATTTGTTGTGGGACAAAACCCTGGTGCCCATCCGCGTGGACGTCGATGTGGCCAGCAAAGTGTTGCCGCAAATCGAAGCGGCCCTGAAATCGCCCGAGAAGAAATCCGCCGGATTTTATTTCAACGCGGCCAATTTCTATTTCAACCATGGCCAGGACCTCAAGGAGGCCCTGAACATGATCAACGCCGGGCTGGCCGACAAACCGCCGATCGCTTTCGAATTGCTGTATGTCAAAGCGGAAATTTTAGCCAAGCAGGGAGACAAAGAAGGGGCGCTGGCGGCGGCCAAAGAATCGCGCGAGCTGATTGCGAAACAGGACCCCCACAATTCCTTCGTGAAGATGAACGATGACTTGATCTCCACGTTGCATTGAGGGGCAGGCAGGAATTTCGAATTTTGGTTGGTTAGCCGCCTGAGGGCGCCTGAGCCAACGCTTTTTGATTGGCAACCAAAACAAACACAAACATGAAGGAGAAGTTATGAACAAAATTAAAACTACAGTTATTATGGCCGCGGTGATCGCCTGCGCATTGCCGGCGATGGCCCAGCGGAAGCGGGTCAGTCCTCATGAAACGATCAGTGCAGACATTGACGGAGGCAAGATTACGATCGTTTACGGACGGCCCTATACCAAAAACCCGAGGTCAGGCGAGCCCCGTAAGATTTGGGGCGAGCTTGTGCCCTACGGTCAGGCTTGGCGCACCGGTGCGGACGAGGCCACATTGCTCACTATCACCCAGCCGATCATGATGGGCAGCACCACCATCCCGGCGGGAAAGTATTCGTTATACACGTTGCCGGAACAAGGTTCGGCCAAGCTCATCGTCAACAAACAAACCGGCCAATGGGGAACCGTGTACGACGAAAAGCAGGACCTGGCGCGCATCGATATGAAGGAAAAGAAACTGGATACCCCTGTTGACCAGTTCACGATGGAAATCGAGAAGAGTTCCGGCGGTGGAGGCGTCTTGAAGCTGAAGTGGGCGGATCGCGAATACTCAGTGCCGTTCACGGTGCAGAAGTGAGCATGCCGGAGCACTTCAGTCTGAGTCATCTCAGGGGAAGAGCGCGGAAGGGCCTCCTCGCCCCGACCCTCTCCTCCCGGGGAGGAGAGGGAGAGGGCTCGGCGATCGGAGTGCGAAGTGGCTGGCCGGCGCTTTCGGGTGCCCTCGGCGTTCGAAAGCGGCAGCAAGCTGCGCGCACTCCAAACGCTTCGCGCAGTCGGCCGCCCGAGGAGGGCCCAACACTGAGGGATTTTGCTTGAACTGCGCCTCGCCATGAACCGTGCCAATTGCCTTGAACCCCATCCAGGGCTTTGCGACGGAAGCCAAACCGAAAGCGTGTCCTGCGAGGTTGCGGATGCTTTCACGGCATGCCAGCATATTGCATGAGAAAGACTACCAGGTTCGGGCCGTGCGGGAGCAGGCTTTTGACCGCAGCACTCACGAGCGGCGCCGCGGCATGGATGCTGTGTCCCAGCAACCTTCCCGGCGCCGAGCCGCAGGCGCCCTTAAGCATTTTGCAGGAACTGCGAAGTTTTCGCGAGTTGGGCAGCGTGCTGTACGTGGCTGCGCATCCGGACGACGAAAACACGCAGTTGATCGCATACCTGGCGCGGGGGCGCAGCTACCGCACGGCTTATTTATCGGTGACCCGAGGTGATGGCGGGCAGAACGTGCTTGGCCCCGAGTTTGGCGAAGAGCTGGGCGTCATTCGCACACAGGAATTGCTGGCTGCCCGGCGCATCGACGGCGGGCGGCAGTTCTTCACGCGGGCCATTGACTTCGGCTTTTCCAAGGATTACCGCGAGACCCTGAGCATCTGGGATCGGGAGCAGGTGGTCGCGGACATCGTCCGAGTGATCCGCACGTTCCGCCCGGATGTGATGATTACTCGCTTTTCGCCGCAACCGGGCGGGACGCACGGCCACCACACGGCCTCCGCAGTGCTGGCCATTGAGGCCTTTAAGCTCGCGGGCGATCCCAAGGCTTTCCCCGAACAACTCGGCGAGCTCAGGCCTTGGCAACCTAAGCGCATTCTCATCAACGCGGGAAATTTCGGGCGCAACGCCGAGACCGAAAACAATACCGCCGTGCATCTGGAAGTCGGCGGCACCGACCCGGTCCTCGGGGAATCGTTCACCGACATTGCTACCCAGAGCCGTGCGATGCACAAGACCCAGGGGTTTGACAATTTCCGGGGCTTTGGCGGGCGCGGCGCTCGGGCCGAGTCCTTTCAACTGCTGGCTGGTGAGCTTGCGACGAATGACATTCTCGATGGCGTCGATGCAACCTGGGGCCGCTTCGCTGGGGGGGCACCGATCGCCGAAATGGCGGACCAAATCGTCGCGAAATTTGATACCAACGATCCGGCGGCGAGCCTTTCCACGCTGCTGGCCTTGCGCAGCCGATTGGGGGCTTTGGCCGCCGATCCTTTGGTGAGCGAAAAACAGCGCCAGCTCGACCATATCATCCAGAGTTGCCTTGGGTTAACCATTGAGACGGTTGTACCGGAGGCGGAGGTTGTGCCGGGCGACGTTTTGAAGCTGCGGCACGAAGTAAAGCTGCGGCACGAGTTGAAGGTGCCGCAGTGGCACGAGGTGAAAGCGCAGCAGTCGGCCGTTCCGGTCCGTTGGCTGGCCGTCCGTTATCCCAGCATCAAAAAGGAGATCGCCATCAACTTGGACTTACACCCGAATGAGGCTGCGACCCATGAGACGACGCAAATCCTGCCGGCCACCACACCTCTAACCCGGCCCTATTGGCTGAAGGAAGAACATCCTCCCGGCATGTACCGTGTGGACGACGCTGCCCTTATCGGCCAGCCTGAGAACCCGCCCGCGTTCCCCGTCGAACACGTGTTCGCGATCGGCGACCAGACGCTCGTAATACCTGATGAAGCCGTAGCAGCCAGAGCTGAAAAGGTGCCGGCTGGCAAGACCCTTGGTAGCGAAAAGCGTCGCCCTTTGGAAGTAATCGCACCTGTCGCATTGCGCTTTGCGTCGGAGGTGCGGTTGTTTGCGCCGGGAGCTGCGCGGCCAGTGGAGGTCGAGGTTACGAGTTACCGCCCTGGCGTTGCCGGCACGCTGGCGCTCCAGGCGCCCGCCGGGTGGCAAGTTGCGCCCGCCAGCGAGCCCTTCCGCCTTGGGGCGGTGGGCCAACACACGCGGCTGGCGTTCACGGTGACTGCCCCGCCGCAAGCAGCGACCGCGGCTATAAAGGCCATCGCGGACATCAAGGGCGCACGGTTCGAAAACGAACACATTGAGATTCGCTACCCGCATATACCTACGCAACTGCTCCAACCGGCGGCGCGGATCGAGGTGGTCAGCCTGGAGTTGGCGGTGCGCGGGCACCAGGTTGGCTACGTGCCGGGGGCAGGGGACAACGTGGCCGAAAGTCTGGAGGAAATGGGCTATGAGGTCAGTAAGCTAACCGGCCCAGATCTTACGCCCGCGCGGTTGCGGGGTTTGGATGCCGTAGTCATCGGCATTCGGGCCTTCAATGTGCGAACCGATTTACCGGCGCAGTTGCCGGCGCTTTTTGACTATGTCAAATCCGGCGGCACCGTCATCGAGCAGTACAACCGCCCCACTACCAACCATCTGGCGCCGTTTGAACTGGAGATTTCCAATGACCGCGTGACGGACGAAAACGCCGCTGTGACGTTTCTGGCTCCAGACCACCCGGCGTTGAACACCCCCAACAAGATTACCAGCGCGGATTTCGCGGGTTGGGTGCAGGAGCGCGGTTTATATTTCCCCAACCACTGGGACGAGCATTTCACCCCGCTGATCGCGTGCAACGATCCCGGAGAATCCCCCAAGAAAGGCGGCCTGTTGGTGGCGCGCTATGGGGAAGGCTATTTCGTTTATACTGGGCTCGCTTGGTTTCGGCAACTGCCGGCCGGCGTGCCCGGCGCTTATCGGCTGTTTGCCAACCTCGTTTCGTTGGGGAAATCAAGCCGCGGCAGCGAAGACGGAGGTTCGAAGTGAAAGGGGACTCGCCAGGCGCGGGGAGCGAGAGCGAAACCACGGGACTGCCATGGCCCGGCACGTGGCGGGGCGTTTATGCTATCGTGCTAGGCTGCTTTGTTCTCTGGGTCTTGCTGCTCCTCTCGCTTCCAGCCCTGTTCCCATGACAGCGAAGTGGGTTTTCCCTGAAATGTCGGCGATGCGTGCGCTCGCAGAATAAGAGCGCATCCCCGAACGTTCCAAGCCTTCCGTGAACTTCTTCGATTTCGTAGTCCTCATCGCGAGCATCTCTGGCATCGCCGCTTATGGGATCTGGCGAACGCGCGGACGTCATAATCTGAAGGCGTACTTAAAGGGAGAGCATCGAATGGGCTGGGCTACCATTGGGCTTTCGGTGATGGCCACCCAGGCCAGCGCGATCACTTTCATGTCCACGCCGGGACAGGGTTACGAGGATGGCCTCGGATTCGTCCAGTTCTATTTCGGTGTGCCGCTGGCGTTAGTACTGATCGCCGCCGTCTTCTTGCCGATGTACCGCCGTTTGAATGTTTACACCGCCTACGAATTTCTGGGCCGGCGTTTCGACGCCAAGACGCGCCTCTTGGGAGCCGGCCTGTTCCTGGTGCAGCGGGGTTTCGCCGCCGGTATCACGATTTATGCGCCTGCCATTATCCTGTCCAGTGTGCTGGGGTGGCGATTGGGCGTGACCATCGTGTTGGCCGGATTGGTGGCGATCATTTACACCACCATGGGCGGCAGTGAGGCGGTGAGCGTTACGCAGAAATACCAAATGGCGGTTATTTTTGGCGGCATGGCCATGGCGTTTATTATTCTATTAATCAAACTGCCCGCCAACCTCACCGAAGCATTGAGCGTCGCCGGCGCGTTTAAAAAACTCCAGGCCATTGATTTCTCCCGGGATGTTCACCAGCGCTACACTTTCTGGTCAGGGCTGCTGGGCGGCTTCTTCCTGCAACTCTCTTATTTCGGAACGGACCAATCTCAAGTGCAGCGCTACTTATCCGGCGCCTCCCTGCGCGAGAGCCGCATGGGACTGATGTTCAACGCGGTCTGCAAGATCCCGATGCAGTTTTCTATCCTGTTGCTGGGGGTGCTGGTGTTCGTGTTCTACCAATTTGAATCGGCCCCCGCTTATTTCGATCGGGCGGCTTGGCGCGCCGAAGCGCGGGGCGAACCGGGCGACCGGCTGCGGGGACTCGAACAACGGTTCGACGCTCTCCATGCCCAAAAGCAGCAGCAGCTCCGCGCCTGGCTTGCCGCCCGGCGCACCGGGGACCAACCGGCTGAGGCGCAGGCGCGCGCCTCGGCGTTGGCCGTCCAGCGGCAAAGCGAGGCGGTGCGGGGAGAAATCAAGGCCGCCCTCCACACCGCTAATCCGTTGAGCGAAGGGAAAGATTCGGATTACGTTTTCATCAGGTTTATCCTGGATCATTTGCCGCACGGAGTGATCGGGCTGCTCATTGCGGCCTTTTTCGCCGCTGCGCTCTCGTCCAAAGCCGCTGAGCTGAACGCCTTGGGTTCAACCACCACGGTCGATTTCTACCGGCATTTGGTCAAGCGCGAGGCCAGCGACGCGCATTATGTGCGCGCCTCGAAATGGTTTACTTTCTGCTGGGGACTGGTCGCGCTCGGTTTTGCGCTTTATTTTAGCCTGGCGGAGAACCTGATCCAAGCCGTCAACATCGTTGGTTCCCTTTTTTATGGAGTGGTGCTGGCGCTCTTTTTAGTGGCCTTCTTTTTGCGCTGGGTCGGTGGCACGGCGGTGTTCTGGGCGGGTGTGGCAGCCGAAGTGCTCGTCATCGTCCTGCACTTTTCCCATCGGGTCAGCTACTTGTGGTATAACCTGATCGGCTGCGCCGCTTGCGTGGTCTTTAGCATCGTGCTGCAGGCCGCCCTGGGACCGGTTCAACGCCAGACGGCGGAGGTGGCGGACACGCCGGCCTCGCCCGGCGCGGCGGAAGGAATGGGATGAGCGGCGGTACGGGCCCGGTAATCTGTTTTGGCCAGCAGCCTTGCGGATTCTTTCCGAAACGCTTCCTCTTCGCGAAAATCCAGACCGCCCGCCGGCTCCAGGCGGAACTCGGCGGCGAAATAGTATTCTTCTATCACGACAGCGACCATGACCCGCGCGAGACCAAAACCTTGCTGCACCAGATCAAGACAGGCGTGCCGCTGCTGTTGAACTTCGCTTTCGCCAACAAAATCCAGCGCAAGTTCTCGCCACTTTATCTTAAACGCGTTTTGCCCGATTGGCAGGCCCGCACAGCGCAGCAGTTGCCTGGGTACGTGGACCCGTGTTGGGTCGAGGCCTTCAGCAAGATCGCCGCCACCAACGTGGCTTGCTTCTGCCTGGAAATGTACCGGCAGATGGGCTTGTTGGACGGCATCCGGGTGGCGAGGTCGAGCGATCCGGCCCTGCGCCGCGCGGCGTGCGACGTGCCGGAGTTCTTCGTGGATGTGCCGCACGAAGGGGAAGTCGTGCGCGCACGGTGCTGGGATGGAGCGCTGAGGTTGCACGAAGGAGGCGACGTTTATGTGACGTTGCCGCCCGCTCAGTTCACCAAGGAGCAGGTCAGCCCCACGCGTGACTCCCGCCTGCGCTGGATGCAATCCGCCGTCCGGTGCACCCACTACATCGCCGGGGCCAGCGAACAGGAATACTTGCACAAAGAGGAAACTCCGGAGATCACCTTTCTAACTCGCGACTCGATCGAGCGCTCGGATGAGGCTTACACGGGCGGCCCAAACTGATAGCAGGGCGCGTCTCTCCGTGCGGCCGTTTGGGCACCGAGGGTAGGGCGCGTCACTCCGTGCGCGCTGTTCGCACGTCCCCGAACAAACGCCAGCCTTACCTGTTCGTCCGAGGGCAGCGTACTGCCCGCCCTCGAGGCCGTTGATTAGAATAAGCCTTTCTTTAACCTTTATCGCGATGCATCCTTCGAGTGATTTGAGATGGGTCAGGAAACACGACCAATGCTGCGATGCCGCGTGAAGCGCACACGGTCCTGCTGATCACAGCCTCGTCCCTCGAGATCCAAAGAGTGCGACGCTCTCGGGTGTTGAACTTCCAGCAGATCACCATGCCCTACCTGGCCAGCTTCGTGCCGCCCCATTGGAAGGTGATGCACGTGGATGAAGCGACGGAAGCGGTCGATTTTGAAACGCCCGCTGATTTGGTGGGGATTACCTTTCACACGCCCAGTGCGCCGCATGCTTATGCCCTGGCTGACCGGTTCCGGAAGCGTGGGACTGCGGTAGTATTGGGGGGCCCACATGTCACCTTAGTGCCGGATGAAGCGCAGGCGCACGCCGACGCAATCTTCGTCGGGGAAGCTGAAACCGAGTGGCCGCGATTTCTCGCTGAGTTCGAGGCTGGCGTGCATCAGCCACGCTATTTTTCCGAGCTGTCTCCTTCGCTTGATGATGTGCCCATGGCGCGCAAAGAGCTGTTTCACCGGCGTGACCACGCGGCCGGAGTCCTTTTCGCTACGCGCGGCTGCGCGTACCGCTGCGATTTCTGCACGGTCGCGGTGATGTATCGAAGCCACTTGGGCAAGCGGCCAGTCGAGGCGGTCGCACGGGAGTACGCTTCGTTCAAGGGCAAAGTGATCATCCTGTGGGACGACAATCTTGCGGGCGATCTGACTTACGCCAAGGAACTATTTCGGGCCCTCGCTCCCCATCGCAAATGGTGGAGCAGCCAAGCGAGCATCCATGGAGCCGCGGATGACGAATTTCTGGACCTTGCTGCGCGCAGCGGGTGCAAGCAACTGTTCCTGGGATTCGAGTCAATCTCGCAGGGGAGCATGGATGAAGTTTCGAAAGGGTTCAACCGGGTGGAAAATTACGCTCGGGCGATCGCACGGATTCACGCCCATGGCATCGCTGTGCAGGCGGGAATCGTCTTCGGATTCGACCACGACCTGCCGGCGGTATTTAAGGAGACCCTCGATTTTCTGGAAGCGGCCGGCGTGCAGAATGCGACCTTCAATATCTTAACACCCTTTCCCGGGACCCGGCTGTACGAGCGGTTGGAGGGCGAGGGCAGGATTTTGACGCGCGACTGGAGCAAGTACAACGGACGCGCGGACGTCGTCTTTCGCCCCCGGCAAATGAGCTCGGAGATGCTGCTAGCCGGCTATCAATACGCGAACCAGCGATTTTACTCGTGCCGGAGTATCTGCAAGCGTTTGTTAAGCTCTCCTGCGCAGCTTTTCTGGACCCTGCCCTTAAACGTAGCCTACGCGCTCGCCCTGCGCCGCCGTCCCAGCGCCGAAACGACATAGCGTGCAAAACTCAGATCCGCCCCTCAGCCGGGCGTTCTACCGAGCGCGGACCAGAACTCAGGTGCCGGCGGCCGTTGTCAGGAAGCGGCTGCCCGGGAACGGCACTCGAGGTCCTCGAAAAATCTCGTTGTCTCTGTGGTGAAACAGGATAGGATGTGTCCCCTTGCGGCGTACCAGTCGGGCCTTGGCCGGTTTGGGCGCTTTCGGCCGCTCCAACCGCACTAGCAGAATTCTGCCGTCCCCCTCTATCTGCACGCTGAGCACGTCGCCCTGGTTTAGTCGGGCCGCTTTTCTGGCCCGGGCGGGAATCTCTATCTGCCCGCGATTGTACAAGGTAGCCGTCATAAAGAAAGAATAGCGGCAGCGTTGCTTCCGGTCAATTCTCGCCACCGCTCAGGCTTGAGTGCCCTGGGACGCCACTCCTTTGTTTCCTCCCTCCTCCCCCCCGGCCGCGCGGCGCAGTCCTCGTGCCGCCGTTATGTTAGCTATAGGCGGGCGCTGGGCTAGATTCTCCCCGTACGTAGTTTGGCAAGGCATCGATAAGATATTCTACCCGTAATTATTATTTGTATTCTTCCTTGCATTGACATCCGCGCTTTTGTGGGCGATGGAGAAGAAGGTTTTGGAGCAGTTTACACCAATCAACAAAGGAGCAACCGTGACACGGTTAAAGGACAAAGTGGCCCTTGTTACCGGGGCGGGCAGCGGTATCGGTGAGGCCATCGCGGTGCGGTTCGCCGCCGAAGGCGCTAAGGTCGTCGTTAACTATCATCCTGGCGGCAAGCACAGCGGCCAGGAAGTCGCGGACCGGGTTACCAAAAGCGGCGGAGCGGCCATCGCCATCGCTGCCAATGTGGATAACCGCGCCGAGGTCGAAGCCATGGTCCAACAAAGCGTCGCGAAATTTGGCCGCCTGGATATCCTCGTCAGCAACGCCGGCCTCGAAATCAAAAGGCCTTTCCTCGAAGTGACCGACGAGGAGTGGCACAAGGTGCTGAGCGTCAACCTCTTTGGCGCTTTCCTCGTCAGTCAGGCCGCGGCGCGGCAGATGGTCAAACAAGGGCAAGGCGGCAAACTGGTTTTTATCTCGTCCGTTCACGAGGACATCCCCTTTCCAGAGTACACGTCCTATTGCGCCTCGAAAGGCGCATTGCGTATGATGACGCGCAATCTCGCCATGGAGTTGGCGCCCCATAAGATCAATGCGAACAACGTCGCCCCTGGGGCCATCGCCACCCCTATCAACCAGGCCGTCCTGGACGATCCCGCAACCAAAAAAGCCGCCCTCGCGGAAATCCCCTGGGGCCGGTTCGGCCGGCCGGACGAGGTCGCCTCGGTCGCCGTCTTTCTTGCCAGTGCCGAAGCGGATTACATCACCGGCAGCACTTATTACATCGACGGCGGCCTTACTCAGCAAGTGACCAAATATTGAGGTTGGGCCGCCTTAGGCGGCTGGCTGACCTCAGTCTCCATGTCCCTCGCGCGATTCGAGTCCGTCGCGCCGCAATTCCATTTCGAACACCTCGTAGCGGGTGGCCGTCATTCCTAGCCTTTCGTATGTCTGCCGCGCGCGGAGGTTGTCTCCGTGCATGTAGAGCCGCAGCCCGCAGACGTCAGGCGTTTCGCGGGCCAGGCGAACTAGATGGTCGAACAGTTTGCGAAACACTTGCCGGCGCCGGAATCCCTCTTTCACATAGACGCTTTGTATCCACCAAATGTTGCCGTTGCGCCAATCGCTCCACTCGTAGGTGATCATCAACTGGCCCACCACTGCGCCGTCCGACTCGGCGACAAAGTAGATCCCCTTGGCCGGGTCATTCAAGACTGCCGCCACACCTGTCGCCACGCAAGCCGGGTCCAACTGCAAACCTTCGGTCTCCGCCGCGAGCCGCACGTTGAAATCGGTCACGACTGCGGCATCGGCAACTTCAGCGTTTCGGATTTTGATCTCGGTTTCGATGGCTTTGAGCGAGGAGGGTCAGTGCCCCGCCAGCGTCGGCAGCCAAGCTAAGCACCCGACCCCAGCAAAGCCACCATAAACCGTGCAGTCCTCAAAGGACTGTTCCGTGCGGAACCACCCCGTTCTTGGGAACGATCAGTATGCCGTCTCGAACAAAGTGGAACGGATAATCTCCGTCCGGCGGATTGCCCTTGAGCGCCAGCACGCAATTGGCCCCCACCCGCGCGTTCTTGTCGATGATCGCGTTTTCGATTCGCGTATTCTCACCGATGCCCACCGGCGGCTGGCCCTGCGCCAAATGCCGCGCCACGGACGCTTCCGTCTCGTAAAAGTCGCTGCCCATCATAATCACGCGCTCCAGGTGCGTGCCCTGGCCCACGATACTGCGCAACCCCACGATGCTCTTGCGCAGCGTCGCCTGGTTCAGGATGCAACCTTCCGAGACGAGTGAATTTTCGATACTGGCGCCGTTGATTCTCGAGGAGGGCAAAAACCGCGGCCGGGTGAAAATCGGCGCGGTCATATCCATGGCGTTAAACCGCGGCCGCGGCCCTGTTAGCTCCAGGCTGCACTCGAAAAAGTTGCGGATCGTCCCGATGTCCTCCCACGCGCCCTGGAAGACGTAGGCACACACCCTGCGCGAATGAAGCGCGCGCGGAATAACGTCTTTGCCGAAGTCGTGCTGCACTTCGTCCAACAGCTCGAACAGCGCTTTGCGGCTGAACACGTAAATGCCCATCGACGCCAGGAACCGCTCCTCACCCGCCTGGAGCTTCAGCCTCTCCAGCCATTCCGGCGTCAACCGGAAGGCGTCCTGCACCGCCCGGTCCTTCGGCTTTTCCACGAACTCGGTGATCCGCTCTTCGGGATCGATGCGCATGATGCCGAAGCCGGGAACCGCCTCTCGCGCCACAGGGATCGTCGAGACCGTAATATCGGCCTTGGTGGCCACGTGCTGATACAAAATGTCCCGGTAATCCATCCGGTACAATTGGTCCCCGCTCAGGATGAGCATGTAGTCAAAGCGGCTGTTTTGGAAATGGACGAAGTTTTTGCGAACCGCATCCGCCGTGCCCTGATACCAGGATTCATCCGTGAAGGTCTGCTCGGCAGCCAGGATCTCCACAAACCCTCCGCTGAAATGGTCGAACTTGTATGATTGCGAGATGTGCCGGTGAAGCGAGGCGGAGTTGAACTGCGTCAAAATAAAGATGCGCAACAGACCCGAATTAATACAGTTGGAAATCGGGATGTCCACCAGGCGATATTTTCCGCCCAGCGGCACCGCCGGCTTTGCGCGGTCCTTCGTAAGCGGGAACAAGCGCGTGCCCCTTCCCCCACCCAGGATCACCGCCAGGACGTTATGCGAACTAAATGGGAGATATGTTCCAGCACTCACCATACGTTATCATCGAGATAAGCTCTGCTGAATTTCTAAAAAGGGCAAGACTAGAACGTTCGGACCGGCTCACCCGAACCGCCGGCCGGCAGCCGCAACCCGCCGCCGGCCCTCGTGTTCGGCACTCTGGATCCTGGGTTTTCCTGGGTTTTCCTGACGTTCAGACGCGAACCCACCTGTTACAGCCGGTTCGCCGGTCTTGCGGTCGCCTTGGCGCCCGACTGGATCTGGGGACTTCGCCCCAGAGCGAGAGCCGGGTTTGTAGGTTATGACAAGTGGCCGAGAGCATGCCGCCCACAAACATACAATTGGCCGGTTCGGCAAAAGATCCGCTGTGGTACAAAGACGCCATCATCTACGAGGCCCACGTCCGCGCGTTCTTCGATAGCAACGCGGACGGCATCGGTGACCTCGCCGGACTGACGCAGAAGCTCGATTACCTGCAGGACCTCGGGATAACGGCCATCTGGGTGCTGCCCTTCTATCCCTCCCCGCTCAAGGACGACGGTTACGACATCGCCGATTACTGTTCCATTAACCCCATGTACGGGACGTTGCGCGATTTCAAAATCTTTTTGAAGGAAGCGCACCGGCGCCGCCTCCGAGTGATCACCGAGTTGGTCGTCAACCACACCTCCGATCAGCACCCCTGGTTCCAGCGCTCACGCCGCGCCAAGCCCGGCAGCATGTGGCGCAACTACTACGTCTGGAGCGACCGGTCCGATAAATATCCGGAGGCTCGACTCATCTTCCGCGATTTCGAAACCTCCAATTGGACTTGGGATCCCGTCGCGCGGGCCTACTTTTGGCACCGCTTCTATTCTCATCAGCCGGATTTGAATTACGACAACCCCCAGGTTCATAAGGAGATGCGCCGCGTGCTGGATTTCTGGCTCGACCTCGGCGTGGACGGCTTCCGTCTGGACGCCGTGCCCTACCTTTACGAGCGCCCCGGCACTTCCTGCGAAAACCTCCCGGAGACCCACCAGTACCTCAAAAGTTTGCGCCAACACGTGGACGAAAAGTACGGCGACCGCATGTTGCTGGCCGAGGCCAACCAGTGGCCGGAGGACGCCGTCACCTACTTCGGCTCCGGCAAGGGCGACGAGTGCCACATGGCCTTCCACTTCCCTCTGATGCCCCGCATCTTCATGGCCGTCCGCATGGAGGATCGCGTGCCCATCGTTGACATTCTTGAGCAGACGCCGCCCATACCCGAGACGGCGCAATGGGCGCTGTTCCTGCGCAATCATGACGAACTGACCCTCGAGATGGTCACCGACGAAGAGCGCGACTACATGTATCGCGTGTATGCCAATGACGCCAGGGCTCGCCTCAACTTGGGCATCCGGCGCCGCTTGGCCCCCTTGCTCGGCAACGACCGCAAGCGCATCGAACTGCTTTACTTGCTCCTCTTCTCGTATCCCGGCACTCCCGTGTTGTATTACGGCGACGAGATCGGCATGGGTGATAATATTTTTCTAGGCGACCGCAACGGCGTTCGTACGCCCATGCAGTGGAGTTCAGACAAAAATGCCGGCTTCTCAAGGGCCAGTCCGCAGGCGCTCTACTTGCCCGTCATTTTAGATCCTGAATACCACTACGAAGCTGTCAACGTCGAAGCCCAGCAGCGCAATCCCAACTCACTGTGGTGGTGGATGAAACAAACGCTGACTCTGCGCCAGCGCTACCAAGCCTTTGGACGAGGCTCATTGCACTTTCTCCACCCCACCAACCGCAAGATCCTGGCTTTTGTCCGCCGCTACGAAGAGCAAACCATCCTCGTCATCGCCAACCTCTCGCGCTTTCCCCAGCCGGCCCAACTCGATCTCTCCGAATTCAAGCAAACCGTTCCCGTCGAGCTCTTTGGCCGGACGCATTTTCCCGCCATCACCGAGCAGCCCTACTTTCTGACCTTAAACCCTCATGCGGCCTTCTGGTTCGAGCTCGTCCCCGCAACCGAAGGGTCGGTCGCTTTGAACCGCGCCACTCAACCACTGGGCGCAGCCAAGCATTGGGAGGAACTCTTGCACCCCAATCGCCGCGCCGAGCTCGAGAACCGCCTGGCCGTTTACCTCAAAAACCAGCGCTGGTTTGCCGGCCGCAACCGCCAGTTGAAAGCCGTTTCGATCCGCGACTCGTTGCCCGTTCCCGGCGACGGGACGGTGTTGCTGATCCTGGCGGTTGAATACCAGGAAGGAGACCCCGAGGAATACTTAGTGCCTTTGGCCTTCGCCCAAGGCGCTCAGCGTGAGCAGTTGGAGCGCGACTCCGCGCGATTCATTATCGCCCCAGTGCAGCTCACCCTCGGCCAAAATGGCCAAGGGGAAGGTTTGCTCTACGATGCCGTGGGGGGCAAACCGTTTTGCCTGGGCTTGCTCGAAGCTATGTCCAGGCGTCGCTCCTTTAACGGCGCCGACGGTGAGGTCTCCGCCTTGCCCGCTCGCGCACTGCGCTCCGCCGGGCTGGCGGAGTTTTCCAACGCGCCCCCCTCGGCTATTCACCAGTCCGACCGAACCAACACCACCATTACCTTCGACGACAAGTACTTGCTAAAATTGTTTCGACGTATCCAGCCCGGGCCAAACCCGGACCTCGAGGTCACTAGGTTTCTCAGCGAGCGGCACTTTCCTAACGTCCCAGCTCTGGCCGGTTCCTTGGAGTACCGGTGCCGCAACGGCGAAGAAACTACCTTGGGCGTTCTCACCCAGTATTACCCCCATGCCAAGGACGCCTGGGACCACGCCCTCGATACTCTCAGCCGCTTTTTCGAGCGCGTGCGCGTCACCCGCGGCGATCCGCGCTCTGATCTCCTGGCCGACGGTTCGCTCCTCGAACTGGCCAAGCAGCAGGCGCCCGAACCCGTTGTAGCCATGCTCGGCACCTACCTCGAATTGGCCCGCTTGCTCGGTCAACGCACCGGCGAATTGCACCACCTGCTGGCTTCCTGCACCGAGGACAGCAACTTCGCCCCGGAGCCATTTACCCCCTTCTACCAGCGCTCCCTCTACCAATCCATGCGCAACGTCGCCGTGCAAAACCTCGAGTTTCTGCGCTTGTCCTACGATCGCATCGACCCGGCTATCCGGCCAGACGCCGAACGCGTCGCGGCCCTTGAGAACTGCGTTCTCGACCGGCTTCGTCTGGTCTATGAAAAACCGATCACCGCCATGCGCATTCGCTGCCACGGAGATTTTCACCTCGGCCAGGTGCTTTACACCGGCAAAGACTACGTCATCATCGATTTCGAAGGCGAACCTTGGCGCTCAATGGGACAACGCCGCCTCAAGCGCACGCCCTTGCGCGATGTGGCCGGCATGATTGGCTCCTTCGATTATGTCGTCCATGCCGCCCTGTTCAAACAGTTCGAGCTCGGTACGCTTCGCCAGGAAGAACTGGCGCAGCTCGAGCCGTGGGCCGCCTTTTGGTACCGATGGGTTGGCGCGGCTTATTTGCGGGCCTACCTCGAAGTGCTGGGGCCAACCGGCTTGTTGCCGGCCGCCAGCGACCAACTGGGAATTCTCTTCGAAACGCACTTGCTCGAAAAAGCCCTCTCCGAGTTGAGCTATGAGATCCTTCACGAATCCCGTTGGGTCGGTATCCCCTTGCGCAGGATTTTGGATCTAATGGCCCGAAGCCCAGCCGCCTGAGCACACTCGATCAGTCGATCGGTGCTCCGCCTTGCTTCCGCGAAGTTAAAAATGTAAACCGAGGCTGGAGACGCCGTTGAAATTCTGTGACCTGACACTGGCGACGCCGGCCGAGAATCTCGCCTGCGACGAGGCGCTTCTCGACCAGGCGGAGGATGGGCTTGGCGAGGAGGTCCTGCGCATTTGGGAACCAGCCCAATGTTTCGTTGTGGTGGGTTACTCCAATCAGGCCGCCACGGAGGTCAACCTCCCTTTTTGCGAGCGCAACGGCCTCCCCGTGTTGCGTCGTTGCACGGGTGGCGGGACGGTGCTGCAAGGCCCTGGCTGCCTGAATTATTCGTTGATTCTGCGAGTCGCCGTGTCCGGGCCGCTGGGAAGCATCTCCGCTACCAATCACTTCATTCTGGATCGTCATCGCACGGCTATCGCCCCGCTCATCGGCGCACCGGTTGAAAGGCGCGGCCAAACCGACCTGGCGATCGGCGGCTTGAAATTCTCCGGCAACGCGCAACGGCGCAAGCGGCGGTTTCTGCTTTTCCACGGCAGCTTTCTTCTCCATGCCGATATTGCTTTGATTGCAACGGCCTTGCCCCTGCCCTCGAAACAACCGGATTATCGCGCCAACCGCTCCCATGCGGACTTTTTGGTGAATCTTAAGATAGCGCCTTCTCTGCTGAGCGCGGCGTTGGCGAAGACCTGGAACGCAACCGAGCCGCTTACGGGCCTTCCCACCGAGCGCATCAAACTGTTGACTCGCGATAAATACTCGCAACCCGGCTGGAGCCTGAGGTTTTGACTTGTGATCGTGAACGCGCTCGGGGCTGCCGCGTTCCAGGTTGGTTGATCTTTGTCATTCCAAAAAACGCTCCAGTTCCCTAAAGTTAAACCGCAATGCAGGCGGTCATGTATGCGACCTGAACGGATTTCTAAGGGAGGTTGTCCCAAGGGCGCGAACCACGCAGGTCTCTGTCGAAACGCGGAGCGGAGCGCGCCTTGGCGCAGCCTTCGAAAGCTGGCCTTCCTCGCCCTGTGCCTTTGGCTAAACTTTTCCCTTCTCCACCAAGCGAGCGGCATCGGCCAGGATAGCCTCCTGGATGAGGCGGACGCGCAAGGCAGCTTTCCCATGGTAATGAATAGGACCGCCTCGCCAATATTTGTTGATACCAACGACTACCCCGGCGTGGCACGCGCCGCTCACGACCTAAGGGCGGACATTGCGCGCGTCTCGGGGTGTACGCCGGTTCTCGCACAGAACATCCGTGAGCTAGGACAGACCGCCATTTTCGTGGGCACATTAGGCCGGTGCGCGGCCATTGATAACCTGGTCCGCCGTGGCGGCTTGGATGTTTCGGGCGTGGCGGGCAGGTGGGAATCGTTTGTCATTCAAACCGTGCCGCACCCGCTCCCCGGCGTGGATAGCGCGCTGGTCATTGCCGGGAGCGACAAGCGCGGAACCATCTACGGCGTTTATGAGCTGTCTGAGCAGATCGGCATCTCGCCCTGGTACTGGTGGGCGGACGTGCCGGTGAAACATCACGACCTCCTTCGGATCAAGGCTGGCCGCTGCACGGAGGGGCCGCCGGCGGTCAAATATCGCGGCATTTTCCTCAATGACGAGGCGCCCGCGTTGACGGGATGGGTCAAAGAGAAGTTCGGAGACTACAACCACACGTTCTACACGAACGTGTTCGAGTTGCTGCTGCGCCTCAAAGCCAACTACCTGTGGCCTGCCATGTGGAACAATTGCTTCAACGAGGACGACCCGCTCAACCCCAGGCTGGCCGATGAATACGGCATCGTCATGGGTACCTCCCATGTCGAGCCGATGATGCGCGCGGACAAGGAATGGAACCGCCAAGGTTTCGCTGCCGCCCAGTGGAATTATGAGAAGAACCCCGACGCGCTGCGCCGGTTCTGGACGGAAGGTCTCGAACGTGCTCGCAACTACGAGAACATCATCACCATCGCCATGCGCGGTAAGATCGATACCCCTATGTCCGAAACGGCGAACATCGCGTTGCTGGAAAAAATCGTCGCCGCACAGCGGAACATCATTGAGGCGGTGATGCACACCAACGCCGCCTCCGTCCCTCAGCTCTGGGCGCTCTACAAGGAAGTGCAGGAGTATTACGAGAAAGGCATGCGTGTGCCCGATGACGTGACTCTGCTGTGGTGCGACGATAATTGGGGAAATCTGCGCCGGCTGCCCGCCCAGGAAGAGCGCCAGCGCCGCGGGGGCGCCGGGATTTACTATCACTTCGATTACGTTGGCGGCCCGCGAAATTACAAATGGCTCAACACCATTCCCATTACCAAAGTCTGGGAGCAAATGGACCTTGCTTATCAATACGGCGCGGACCGGATCTGGATCGTGAACGTCGGCGACCTTAAGCCCATGGAGTTTCCGATGGAGTTCTTCCTGACCTTGGCCTGGAATCCCCAACGTTGGCCCAAAGAACGCCTAGGAGATTACGCTCGTCTCTGGGCGGCTCGTGAATTTGGATCTGCCCAGGCCGCCAACATCGCCGACCTCATTTGCGAGTACACCAAGTTCAATGGACGCCGCAAACCGGAACTCCTCGAACCGGGCACTTTCAGTCTGACGAATTATCGGGAGGCGGACACGGTTGTTTCCGCTTGGAACACTCTTGCCAAGCGAGCTGAAGCCACTTACCAGGAGTTGCCGGAGAACGCCCGTGATGCCTTCTATGAACTGGTGCTCTATCCCACCAAGGCCTGCGCGGTCGTAAACGAGCTCTACGCCGCCGCTGCCAAAAACCAGCTCTACGCCGCCCAGGGCCGCGCCAGCGCCAACGATTTCGCCGCGCGCGCCCGGCAATTATTCCGGCTCGACGCCGACCTCTCCGCCTATTTCAACCATACGCTGGCAGGCGGTAAGTGGAGCCACATGATGGACCAAACCCACATCGGCTATACCTACTGGCAGGAGCCGCCCTCGAACGCCTTGCCAAAACTCACCGAACTGGAGGTTCCGGATACCGCCAGCTTGGGGGTCGCGGTCGAAGGTTCGGCTGCCTCCTGTCCGGGGGCGACCAACGAGTTGGCGCTTCCGGTCTTTGATTCGTTCACTCGCCCTTCCTGCTTCCTCGACGTGTTTAATCGCGGCAAAACACCTCGGGCGTTTTCCGCGAGCGCCAGCGCGCCCTGGATTGAGCTAAGCGCCACCAATGGAATGATCGAAAAGGAACTGCGCCTGTGGGTGAGTGTGGATTGGACCAAGGTGCCCAGCGGTCCTACCCACGGCTTTCTCCGCATCTCGCAACCCTCGGCCGAGGCGATCCAGGTGCGGGTGGACGTGTTTAACCCGGACAACCCCGCACGCGATGCGCTGGATGGATTCGCGGAAACCGGCGGCTGCGTCTCAATCGAGGCCGCTCATTTCACCAGGAAAACTGACACGCCCTCCGTCCGCTGGGAAGTCATCGAAGATTATGGCCGGACCTTGTCCTCCATGGCCACCTTTCCGGTAACAGCGCCCAGCGGCAATTCCCCGCAGGATTCGCCTCGCCTGGAATACAAAGTGTATTTGTTTAGCACCGGCGCGGTCGAAGTCGCCTGCATGATCGCGCCGACCCTCAACTTTGCGCCGGGACGCGGGCTGCGCTTCGCGGTTTCCTTGGACGACGAGGTCCCGAAGCTGATGACCGCGGTGCCCAAGGGCTACTTTGTGGATAACGGCAACCGCGATTGGGAAGAGTCCGTGAAAGACAGTGTGCGCATCGTCAAGTCCACCCATCTGGTGGAAACCCCCGGCTATCACACGCTCAAAATCTGGCGCATCGATCCTGGTGTCGTCCTGCAAAAAATTGTGGTTAACACCGGTGGCGTAAAGCCCAGTTATCTTGGCCCGCCGGAATCCTTTCACCGTTTCGCCGCGCCATCAACCCGCTCCCCATGAACGGTCGCCCCACCCATACGCATCCGAGATCGGATGCGCCCGGTAGGGCGAGGCTCATGCCGAACCGTCCCCAGGTCCCAATGCATGCGCGAAACGAAAGTGGGCTCCCCATAAACCAGTGGCCTTCGCTTCGGGTCAATGCTTCCCCATTTTCCCGTCCACCAACCGCCACAGGCTTAGCGGATTCGATTCCTTCAATTCATCCGGCAACGCTGCATCGGTGAAATTCTGATAACAGACTGGTCGGGCAAAGCGCTCGATCGCGCGTGTCCCAACCGAGGTCGAACGTCCGTCCGCGGTGGCCGGGTAAGGGCCGCCGTGCACCATCGCGTGGCACACCTCCACCCCCGTAGGAAACCCATTATAGACCAAGCGCCCAACTTTGGTCTGCAAGACGGCGAGCAGCTCGTGATTAGACGCCAGATCCTCCGCAGAACCCTGCACCGTGGCCGTAAGTTGGCCTTCCAATCCCTTGGCAATGGCCACCATTTCGGCCCCCGAGGCGCATTCTACGACGAGCGTGGAGGGGCCGAAGACCTCGTCCGCCAGGGCCTGGTTCGCCAGAAACGTCTCGGCCCGGGTCGTGAACAGAACCGCCCACCCCATGGCCTCGCCCGGTCCGGAGATACGGGGCGCCTCCGCGGCGCGGCGCACTCCGGGCACGTGGGAGACTTTCTCAATCCCCACGCAATACTCGGAGCAAATCGAGGGCGTTAGCATGGCGCCGGGAGGAGTGGCCGCCATCAAATCCGCTAATTTGTCCAGGAACTTCTGCGCTGGCGCTCCGGCTTGCACGAACGCCAGGCCGGGATTGGTGCAAAATTGCCCGACTCCGAGGGTTACGGACGCGTGCAAGCCCGCCGCCAGGGCTTCGGGCGATTGGGCGAGAGCATTGGAAAGGAAAAACACTGGGTTGACGCTGCCCATTTCGGCATAGAACGGGATGGGTTCAGGTCGCGCGGCGGCTATGTCCATGAGGGCTCGGCCGCCGGAGCGAGAACCGGTAAATCCGGCCGCTTTAACCAGGCGATGTTGGACCAGCGCGGAGCCGACCTCCCGTCCGGGACCGAAGAGTAACGAGAAGGTTCCTTCCGGCGCATCGCATTCGCGTGCCGCCTGGATGACCGTTTGGCCGGCCAGTTCCGAAGTTCCCAAATGTCCTTGGTGGGGCTTGACGATGACCGGACAACCCGCCGCGAGCGCCGAAGCGGTGTCCCCGCCAGCCACCGAAAACGCGAACGGGAAATTGCTGGAACTGAACACCGCCACGGGGCCGAGCGGCGTCAGCATGGCCCGCACGTCGGGTTTGGGCAGCGGCTTGCGTTGCGGGTCGCCGTGATCGATGCGCGCGCCCAGCCACCAGCCTTCTTCGATCAATGACGCGAACAGACGGAGTTGCCCGCACGTGCGCGCCATTTCCCCTTGGAGTCGCGCCGCCGGGAGCGCCGTTTCCTGCTGAGCTCGCTCGATCATTGCGCTGGCGTTTGTCTCGAACAAGTCGGCGGTGCGACGCAAAAGGCCTGCCCGGCGCTTGGCCGGCCAGCGGCCATACTCAAAGAAGGCTCGGCTGGCCAGCTCAGCGGCCTGCTCGACGTTCTGGCGAGTGGCCCAGAAATAACCGGGTTCCAGCCTTGCACCGGTGGCGGGGTTGATGGCGGCATTAGGCTGACCGGCCGGCTTGGCTCGTCCATAGCCCACGAGTGAAAGTCCTTCGAGTTTCATCGACGACTGATGTACCTCAGCCGCGCCAGCCTGTCCATTGCCAATGGGCGTGGGACAAAATCCTCCTCAACTTTTTCCGATCATTTTTGCTGCCGAAGTGTGGTCTGGCTCCATCGGGCTACTGTTTCGTTCATCGCGGAGCGATGGTTCGAAATTAGCCGTGCGGCTTCAGCCCACGGATAAACGCCACACCAGCATCAGATTGAGTCGCGTTAGCGACGTCCGAGGCGGGAGGATCTTGTCCCAGGCCCCCCTGAACCCTGAACCGATTTTCCCTCGACGGATCGGCGAAATTGCTCTAGCTTGCAGTTGTGTCGAATGCTTCCAAGAATACCGGCCAGAGCAGTCCTGAGAAACTCGGGACGCTGCCATTTGAAGAGGCCTTGAAAAAGTTGGAGGCCATCGTCGAGGCGATGGAATCTCAGGAGTTGCCACTGGAAAGCCTGTTGTCCAAGTACGAGGAAGGTACCCGGCTGGCCAAGGCCTGCCAGGATAAACTGGCGGAAGCCGACCTGAAAATCGAGCAGTTGGAGAAGAATATGGCGGGGGAGTTCAAATTAAAGCCGATGGCGGCCCCCGAGGAGACTTGACGTTTACCCGCGCTCCGCTTATTAAGCTCCAAGGTCGATCAAATTATCGAATCTAGAGGCGCACTCCTAGTCGGAGGCCGATAGTCGCGGACGAACTCGAAGGCTGATGCGGTGCAGGGTCTGAAGCCGAACTTTGACGACCCAAAACTATGAGCCGATATCTCGAGATGGTGGACAGCCCGGCACACATTAAGACGCTGTCACTCGCACAATTGAAGCAACTGGCTGAGGAAATCCGCCAGGAGCTCATCACTGTGCTTGCGCGCAACGGGGGACACCTCGGCCCCAACCTGGGCGTGGTGGAACTCACCCTCGCCCTCCATTCCGTTTTCAGCACGCCCAAGGATAAATTCATCTGGGATGTCAGCCACCAAATCTACGTTCATAAGCTCCTCACCGGCCGTAAGCAGCGCTTCAACACTGTCCGCAGCACCAATGGCCTGAGCGGCTTTGCCCTGCGCACCGAAAGCGAACACGACTGTTACGGCGCGGCCCACGCCGGTACTGCCCTGTCTGCTGCCCTGGGCATCTGTGCAGCGCGCGACCAACGCGGCACCAATGAGCACGTCGTGGCCATTATTGGCGACGCGGCCCTGACCAACGGAATCTCCTTCGAGGCCCTCAACAACATTGCCCACACGACAAAAAGGTTCATTGTCGTTTTGAACGACAATGAATGGAGCATCGCCAAGAACGTTGGCGCCATCTCGAGCTACCTCAACAAGCTCATCACGCATCCATCCTACAATAAACTCGCGAGGGATTTTGAACGGTTCGTCCGGCGCTTGCCCAAAGGTGAACTGGCCTTAACCTTGGCTCACAAAGCCGAGGAAGGCTTCAAAGGCGCGCTCACCGAAGTGGGCCTGCGCCCCGCGGGCGCCCCTGGCGATTCTGACGGCCGCGGCGGCTACGGCAGCAGCCTCATCTTCGAGGAAATGGGACTGCGCTACTTGGGACCCATCGACGGACATGACCTGGTTTTGCTCATCAGCACCCTTGAGTTTGCCAAGACCTGCGACCATCCCATTGTCATCCATGTGCTGACTCAAAAGGGCAAAGGCTACGAAGCGGCGCTCAAAAACCCGGAGAAGTTCCACGGCCTGGG
>Ga0209517_10002160_pt1 | contig 28205 bp, 28 predicted proteins | sample PeaSoiMetSII2010_FD_187695 | JGI IMG/M metagenome (GOLD analysis project Ga0209517, IMG submission 187695) | Peat soil microbial communities from Weissenstadt, Germany - SII-2010 (SPAdes) (version 2) | ecosystem: Environmental > Terrestrial > Soil > Wetlands > Peat | place: Germany...
CCTGCGAATTTTACGGCGCGGGCCTCGGTCTCCGCTTCCTGACCCATGCTGGCCCACACGTCGGTATAAACCGCCTGCGCTCCCGTCACGGCGTCCGCAGGCGCCCGGAACATTTCAATCTTGCCGCGCATTTCCCGCGCAACGCGACGCGCGTCGGCAACGATGTGCGCATCAGGCTCGTATCCGGCGGGCGTCGCGACACGAACGTGCGCGCCGACGCGCGCGCCCGCAATCAGCAGCGAATGGCAGACGTTATTGCCGTCTCCCACGTATGTAAGCTTCAGTCCGCGCAAACTTCCAAAACGTTCTTCCAGAGTGAAAAAATCACAAAGCGTCTGGCAGGGATGAAAGCGATCGGAAAGCGCGTTGACCACAGGGATCGTTGCGCGCGCGGCCAGCTCTTCGAGCGCGGTCTGCTGGAACACGCGCGCGACAATTCCCTGCACCCACCGCGAAAGGCACCGGCCAACGTCGGGAATCGATTCGCGCTCGCCAAGGTGCGTCTCGGCGTGATCGAGAAACACCGTGGTTCCGCCCAGGCTCTTGATGCCAACTTCAAACGTCACCCTGGTGCGCAGGGACGGCTTCTCAAAAATCATCGCCACGGCGCGCCCGCTGAGCGCGTCCCGATAACGCTGCGGATCCGCCTTGACGTCAGCGGCCAGCCGATAGAGTTCGCGCACTTGAGCGGAATTCCATTCGGCGCCGGTCAAGAGATCGGATTTCGTCGTCACTGCTTGGGCCACCGCATTCATCCATCACCTCACGGCTGCCAGGGCCATGGCCGGCGCCTCGCTCGGGCCCGATGCGGGAGCTTCTTGCGGGCGCACGGTCTTGGCCAGCACGGTTTCAAGGATTTTGAGTCCGTGCTCCACCTGGCGTGCGTTGAGTACAAACGGCGGCAGAAAGCGCAGCACGGTTTCATGCGTGCAATTGATCAGCAATCTGCGGCGCATCGCCTCGGCGGCGTAGGGTCCGCCTTCGACGCTCAAATCCATTCCGAGGATGAGGCCTTCGCCGCGCACCTCGCGGATGAACTCGAACTTGGCGGCCAGCCGCATCAGGCCGTCGCGCAGTTGCGCCCCGCGCGCGCGAACATTTTCGAGCAAATGCTGTTCTTCCACCGTGGTGAGAAACTCCAGCGCCACAGCGCAAATCAGCGGCCCTCCGCCGAACGTCGTGCCATGGAGTCCCGGCGAAAACGCGGAAGCAAACTCTTCACTCGCGAGAAACGCGCCGAGCGGCAAGCCGCCCGCCAGAGGCTTGGCGACCACGAGGATGTCCGGAATGCCCGGGAGCCGCTGATAAACGAAGGCTCGCCCGCTGCGCCCCAGCCCGCACTGAATTTCGTCGGCGATGAGGGCCGCGCTGTGCTGCGTCGCAAGATCGCGCGCCTTTTGCCAGAACGCCGGGCTGATGGTATTGATGCCGCCTTCGCCCTGAATCGGCTCGATGACGATCGCGCACACCGAGTCGTCGAATTTCGCTTCCAGGTCGGCCACGTCGTTGAAGCGGACAAATTCCGCCCCGGGCACGAGCGGCGCAAACGGGTCGCGGTACTTCGCCGCGTGCGTGATCGACAGCGCACCGAACGTGCGTCCGTGGAAGGAGTTCTCCAGCGCGAGGAATTTCGTTTTCTTGCCGTCGAACTTCCGGTTGGCGGCCAGCCGCGCCAGCTTGAGGGCCCCTTCGATGGCTTCCGTGCCGCTGTTGGTGAAGAATACGCGGTCCATCCCGGACCATTCCGCGAGCTTGCGAGCCAGCGGGCCCTGGTAGGGATTGTGGAATAGATTCGAGACGTGCACGACGCGCGCGGCTTCGCGCCGGATCACCTTCACCAGCCGCGGATGCGCGTAGCCCAGCGCGTTCACCGCGAGGCCGCCGAGAAAATCCAGATAGGCCCGGCCTTTTTGGTCGTAGACGTAGCAGCCGCGCCCGCGCTCAAAAACGGCGGGGGGCCGCTTGTACGTATTCATGAGAAAGCGCACTTCGTCGCGAACGGCTCGCCGTGAACGCTCGCCGTGAACCGCGCTCGCAGCGCTAATCTTTCTTGGAATTTTCTTTTTGGTCTTCAACGTGCCGCTCCCGCGGTCGCCGCGGGAAACATCGGGAGCACACGCGTGCCGGGACCTTTGCTCCCGTTTGCCGCAGCCAACAATCCACGTGCATGCGCCCCGCCGACGACCCGCACCTGCTTGACGCCGGCCGACAGCGCCCGCTTGCAGGCTTCGAGCTTGAGAATCATTCCCCCAGAAACTTTGTGGTGCCGGATCAAGTCTTCCACTTCTTCGCAGGAGACCGCTTTCAAGACCTTTTGCCCGTCGAGCACGCCCGCCACATCGGTGAGATAGATCAGCCGGTCCGCGTGGATGTATTCCGCGCACGCCGCCGCCATGTGGTCCGCGTTGATGTTGTAGAGTTCGCCGTCGGCGCCCAACCCCAGGCACGCCGCCACGGGAACAATGCCAGCCTTCCACAGCGACTCCAGGAATTCCAGGTTGACGCCCGTGAGGTAGCCGACGAAGCCGAGTCCGCCCGTCACTTCCTCGTGCACCATCGGCTCGGCCAGAAACGCCGCGGAGTCCGACGCGCAGATGCCCACGGCCGGCTGGCCCGCGGCCGAAATCGCCCCGGCCAGATTCTTGTTCAGCAAGCCGCCGAACACCATGACGGCGACGTCGCGCGTGGCGCGATCGGTGACGCGCAGGCCGTTGATGAAGTGGCTCTGAATGCCCAACTTCTGCAGCGTCGCGGTGAAAAGCTTGCCGCCGCCGTGCACGACAAGAATTTCATGCCCCTGCTGCGCGAGATGGACCACTTGGCGCGAGAGCGACTCGACCAGCTTCTTGTCGTCCAGCAAGGCCCCAGCAAATTTGACGACCATTCTCATCGGAGACCTGTTGCCTCCTCAATTCCAAACATGCCGTTGAAATTCTGTACCGCCTGCCCCGCCGCGCCCTTGCCCAGATTATCGAGGCAGGAAACCACGGCCAACCGCTCGCCGGAAGGATCCAGCGCGAACCCGATGTCGCAGAAATTCGTGCGGGCCACGTGCTGCAACTCCGGCAACTTCCCGCTCGGCCAGATCCGCACCATCGGCCGCCCCGCGTAAAACTTGCGGTACAGCGCTTCGATCTCCTCCGCCTTACGGGGCTGCTCCAGCCAGAGGTAAATCGTCGAAAGAATCCCGCGCGCGAGCGGCAGCAGATGCGTCGAAAAAATCACTTCGCTCGCCGCGACGCCGGCATGGTCCGTCACTTCCGGCGTGTGCCGGTGGCTGAAAAGTCCGTAGGCGCGAAAATTCTCGTCCACTTCCACGAACTGCAACTCGCGCTTCGGTTCCTTACCCGCTCCCGTCGCGCCCGATTTGCAATCACAGACGATCCCGTGGCCGCGAGCGGCCCAGCCCGCTTCCATCAGCGGGCGCAGGGCCAGAATCACGGAGGTCGGGTAGCAACCGGGATTGGCCACGAGCCGCGCCTTCGGAAGCTGATCGCCGTACAGTTCGGGCAATCCGTACACAGCTTCTTCCGCCAGCGCCCGCGGCGGAGGCGGCAACTTGTACCAGTTCGCGAACGTCTCCGGATTCCGGAAGCGAAACGCGCCGGAAAGATCCACCACGCGCATTCCGGCCTCGACGAGCGCAGGCACAAGCTCGAGGGAAGCCTCGTGCGGCGTCGAAAGAAACGCCGCGTTTGCCCCGCTCGAAACGATCGCGTCGACCGAAAGCAGACGGCAGGGCGCGCCGCCCAACCCGCGCAGCTGCGGATAAAGCTCGGAAAGGCAACGCACTCCCGCGGAACTCTCGCGCAAATAAAATGTCGGCGTATCAATTTGAGGATGCCGCAGAAGGAGCCGGGCTAGCTCGAATCCCGCATAGCCCGTGGCCCCGACGACGGCGACCCGTAAGGGTTCCGTCATCGCAACATATCCTCCATGCGCTTTTGCGCGTGAATGCGCGCCTGGCGGGAGGTGGTGATCACCAGCACGGTGTCATCTCCGGCGATCGTGCCGGCGACTTCCTTCATCTGCGCTGCGTCCACCGCCGCAGCCAGCGGTTGCGCTCCGGAAGGCGGAGTCTTCAGAACCAGAAGATTGTCGGCGGGCCGGACGTCGAGCAAGAACTCCTTCAGGGCCCGGGCGAGCGGCGGCAATGGCGCGGATTCGTTCCCGCCGTTGGTCAGCGGCTTGTAGCCGGCGGCGGTTTTCACGAGTTTCAGTTCGGCCACGTCACGGGACAGCGTCGCCTGGGTCACGCGGACCTTCACGTGAGCCAATTGCTTGCGCAATTCGTCCTGGCTCACAATGGGAGCGCTCGAGACGAGCTTCAGGATCTGCCCTTGCCGGAACCGTTTTGTGTTCGCTGCCACCATAGGAGTAGGATTATACATCCTCTTGCATAATTATGCGAGGCCAGTTCCGGCGTGTCAAATAGTTTTTGTATGTTCCTTCGAAGCACATTGCTTCTCTGTTGCGTTGACGCCGCAGTTTCCGGTGCTTAGACTTTTTCATGGCGATGGAAGATAACACGAAGCGCTTCTCCCGCAATTTTTTTCTGCTCACAATATTTGCGCTCAGCGCTCTCGCCGGCTGCAGCCGCAATCATCCCGCGCCGCTGGCGCAAATCGCCGGCGGAGCCGGCACGACCACGACCGGCATCCCGCCGCTGAACGAGCAAAAAGCCGACCCGCTGACGCAGAGCGATGTGGAACTTTATCTGCGGGTCATGCACGCCGCGGCGGCGCGTGTGCGCAACCCAAATGCCGAAGATACGCAAGCGCTCGCGCAGGCGCGACAGATTCTCTCCGCCGCCGCGAACGGCCGCGTCCCCAGCTCGTCCGATGCCAGCACCTTGCAACACGCTTCGGAAATCTGTTTGGGGATGGACCAGATTGTGGCGCGCGAACGAAAAGTCGATCTTGCGCTCTATACGTCGATCGCGGATGCGATCGAGGCGGTAGTGCCGAATCCAAGCATTCCAGTGCCCCCGGCGCAATCCGCCGAACCTCCTCCTCGATCGCCGCTCGAGCGGAGACTCGCGCAAGTGGACGCTGAAAATGAAACTTTCCTGGCCCCGTACCGCAGCGAGATTCAAAGCTTGCTCGCCATCGTGCGCAACCCTGCGAATCTGCCGAAATCTTAGGGATCTTTCTTCGCGGCGGCTCGGGGCCGCACCGGAAAGCAAGGGGGCAACAACTGCTTTGTTTATCGGCACATCGGCAATAGAGCTGAATCCTGCTTGTTATTTTTTCATCAGATACTCAAGGCTTCGGGGGGGGCGTTGTGGGAAGCCGATGGCCCGCAAGTACGCAGCATGGTTCATCTTCACTCTTTGATTTGTGCCAGGAATTCACATGTTTGTTTTTTCTAAGCTACGAGTAGTCTCCAAACGCCGCGGTGGGGGGATAGCGGTGCCGGACCAAGGATGGGCCTTCTGGGCGGCCCTGCTTCTGCTCGGCGTATCGGCCCCGACCCTTCGCGCGCAAGAGCCCGCGCCGCTGAAACTCACGCTGCACGAGGCGGTAACGCTGGCGCTGCGGCAGAATCCAGAGGTTCAAATCGGCATTCTCAATCTGGCCGAAAGCGTCCAGGACGCGAACATCGCGCGCGCCGATCTGCTGCCTCAAGCTGACCTCGACGTATCGGACGCCGCGATGCGTGGAAATGTGGAGGCCGCTTTCGGTCAAAGGTTTCCGGGCCTGCCGGAACATTATGGCCCGTTTCAGATTTTTGCGGCGGGCCCGCAATTCTCGACGCCGATCTTCGATCTTTCCCTCTGGCGCAAGTGGCAGGCGGCCAAGTCGAGCGAGCAAGCCAGCGACGCGGATCGCGTTTCCATTCGCGAGCAAGTGACGCTGCTCGTTGTGTCGCAGTATCTTTTGTGCCTCCGGGCGGCGGCAGATGTGCGCGCGGGCCAATCCCGCGTGGACCTCGCGCAGGCTCTGTACGATCAAGCTGAAGATCTCCAGAAGCACGGCGCGGGCACCGGACTGGACACGCTGCGCGCCAACGTCGAGCTGCAAAACGAAAAGCAGGTATTGCTCGTGGCCCAAACGGAGGAGAAGACATCCCTCTACGGCCTGGCGCGCCTGCTGAATCTCGATCCGCATCAATCCGTGGAGTTGGAAGACGCCATGAGTTTTTTCGAGACGCCGAACTTGAACTTGCAGGAAAGCATAGACGCTTCGTTCGCCGCGCGGCCCGAAATGCTCGCGCTGAACGCCCGTCAGAAAGCGCTCGAAGATGAAAAGAAGGCCGTCAGCGACTCGCGCCTGCCGGCCGCCCGCTTTGTCGGGTCCTGGGATTATCTCGGGATTTCCACCAGCACCGGCATCCCGGCTTACAACTATGCGGTGCAATTCGACGTGCCGGTCTTCACCGGCGGCCGGATTCACGCTGAAAACACCCGCGCCGATTTGGAATTGATCAAGATCGCCAGGCAGCGCGACGACCTGCGCGATCAGATCGCACTCGAAGTCAAGACGGCGGCGGCGGAACTGGATTCCGCGCGCAACGAGGTGGACGTCGCAAACCAAGGCGTGACTCTCGCGCAGGAAGAAGTGCAACAGGCGCGCGATCGTTTCGCGGCGGGCGTGGCGAACAACATTGAAGTCGTTTCCGCGCAGGACGCGCTGGCCCGCGCCAACGACAATCAGATCGGCGCGCTGTACCGCTACAACCAGGCGCGTGCGGACCTGGCGCACGCCAGCGGGCAGATGGAATCACTGTATGCAAAGTGAAGGGAAACACACGAACATGGCGACCCTGGAGTTGGATCCAAAACCTGCGACTCAGCCGACTGATGAGAGGAAGGAAGAGGCTCTGCGGCCAAACGGCCGGCGGAAAAAGATTCTTCTCAGCGGCGGGGCTCTGCTGCTGGCGCTCGTGACGGTTCTGTATTTCTACTACCGCAACCGCGTCTCGACGGACGACGCCCAGATCGAATCGCACGTGACGCCGATTTCCTCGAAGATTTACGGCAGCGTCTCGGAAGTCCTCGTGCTGGACAACATGCCCGTTAAGGCCGGGCAGGTGCTGGTGCGGATCGATGCGCGCGACTATGAAGCCAAAGTGGAGCAGGCGCGCGCCGCGCTGGCTCTCGCTCAGAGCCAGGCGAAAGGCGCCGCCGGCGTCGTGCCGTTGACGGCGGCCACCACCAACAGCGGCATTTCCGCCGCCGAGGCAGACGCCGAGCGCGCCCGCCTCGCGTACCAGGAGGCCACCACGGCAAACCTCGCTTTGGCGCAAGCCAACGTCGCGAAGAGTCAAGCCAGCTATGACAAAGCCAAGGCCGACCTGGATCGTATGAAGCCGCTGGCCGACAAAGCCGAGATCTCGCAGCAAGAATACGACGGCTACGTCGAAGCGGCCAGCGTGGCTCAGGGGCAACTCGACGCCGACAAACAAAAACTCCAACAGGCGGAACAGAACATTCCCATCGCGAAAGCGAATCTGGATGCCGCTGAAGCGCGGCTGGCGGACGCGCGCGCGAATTCCAGCCAGGTTTCGATTCGCACCTCCGACGCATCGGCGGCTTCCGCGGGCGTTGCCGCGGCGCAAGCAGATCTCGACTCTGCCGAACTCCAGTTGAGCTACACGAACATCGTTGCCCCCATAGACGGTTACGTCACGCACAAGGCGGTGGAAGTCGGGGAGATCGTGCAGCCCGGCCAGGGTTTGCTCGTCATCGTGCCGCTCAACGAAGTGTGGGTGACCGCAGATTTTAAGGAGACGCAACTCGCGAGCGTGCGGCCGGGCCAACGGGCCGAAGTGGATGTGGACATGTACGGAAAGACGTTTACCGGCCACGTGGATTCGATTGCCGGGGCCACCGGCGCTCGGCTCTCGTTGTTCCCGCCCGAAAATGCCACCGGCAATTTCGTCAAAGTCGTTCAGCGCATTCCGGTGAAGATTCTGCTCGATCCCATTCCACCCGGCGAGGCCGTTCTCCGGCCGGGAATGAACGTCAGCGTCACGATTATCACGAAGTAAGGCCTAGTTCGACGGGAGGCCTCCGTACCGCCAATGAGTGAAGCATTTCCATTTCCGGTGGTGGATAAAGACGGCGCGATCAATCCGTGGTTGATCGCGGGCACCGTCATGATCGCCACATTTATGGAAGTGCTGGACACCAGCGTGGCCAACGTCGCGCTGCAGCACATCGCCGGAAATTTATCCGCCAGTGTGGACGAGAGCACCTGGGTGCTGACGAGCTACCTGGTGTCGAACGCGATCGTGCTTCCGCTCTCGGGATGGTTTTCCTCTCTATTCGGACGCAAGCGCTTCTACATGTTTTGTGTGGGGTTGTTTACGGTGAGCTCGTTGCTGTGCGGGTTCGCGCCGAGCCTTCCGTTGCTCGTCACGTTTCGCGTTCTTCAGGGCGCAGGCGGCGGCGCGCTGCAGCCGGTTTCGCAGGCCATTCTGGTCGAAAGTTTCCCCAAGGCCAAACAAGGCCAGGCCATGGCCGTTTACGCCATGGGGGTGGTGCTCGCCCCGGTCATTGGACCGACTCTGGGCGGTTGGATCACGGACAACTACAGCTGGCGCTGGATTTTCTTTATCAATATTCCCGTCGGCATTCTTTCGCTGCTGATGACGCAGATGTTGATTTTCGATCCGTCTTATCTCAAGCGGAAGAATTTGAAGACTCTCAAGATCGACTACATCGGCATCGGTCTCCTGAGCGTCGGACTCGGCGCCTTGCAAATCATGCTCGACAAAGGGCAGCGCGACGATTGGTTTGGATCGAACTTCATCATCGGCTGCGCCGTGGTCACGGCGCTGGCATTGGCAGGCGCCGTCTATTGGGAGTTGCATTCCAAAGATCCGATCGTGGATTTTCACCTGCTCGGCGAGCGCAATTTCGCGCTCTCCACGCTCACGATGTTCACTCTCGGCGTCGTCTTATATTCGACGACCGTCTTGCTGCCCGAAATGGCGCAGGTCCTCCTGGGCTACGACGCCACCACCAGCGGCTGGATGCTCTCTCCCGGCGGCATGGTTTTGATCGTGATTCTGCCGTTCGTGGGGTGGCTGCTTGGAAAATTTGAGCCGCGCTGGCTGGTCACGTTCGGGGCCCTGGTGATCGCGGCGTCACTGCTCTATATGGGGCATTTCGACCTCGATCTCGACTTCCGCACGGCGATGCTGGCGCGCGTGTACCAGAGCTGCGGGATGGCCTTTCTCTTTGTGCCCATCAACGTGATGGCGTTCTATTTCATCTCCAAGGAGAAGGTGAACAACGCCACCGGCATCATCAACCTGGCGCGCAACATCGGAGGCAGCGTCGGCATCTCAACAGTGCAAACGTTGCTCGCGCGCAGGCAACAGATGCACCAGAACTATCTCGCTGCGGACGTGACGCCGTTCTCGAGCGCCTACCGCTCGGCGATTGGGGGCATGACCCAGAGCTTTGCCGCGCACACGTCCAGCAGCGTGGACGCCGCGGCCCAGGCGCGAGGATTGATGTACGAAATCATAGGCCGTCAATCCTTGATGCAGGCCTTCGTGGACAACTTCCGGATGCTGGCCGGGATATCTCTGGCGATCGTGCCGATGATGTTCTTGATGAAAAAAATTCGGCCTACAAAGAGCGCCGGAATAGCCGCGCACTGATACTATTGTAATTTGCGGAATGGAGACTCGTACCATGCAAGACACCGGGCAGGCTGCCGTCAAGCAAGAGATGACTCGCAACGAAGAGGCGCTCGTAAAACGTGCGCTCGCGGGCGATTCGGATGCCCTCGACTCCCTTTTTGACCGGGATAATCGCGCCCTCTACCAGACCGCTCTCCGCCTGCTCGGCAATGCCCAAGATGCGGAGGACGCGTTGCAAGAAGGTCTGCTCGCGGCGTACCGAAATCTTCGCCGGTTTCAGGGACGCTCAAAATTTTCCACTTGGCTCACGCGCATCGTCATCAACGCCGCCCTGATGCGCCGACGCAGCCAGAAATCGCGCCCCGCGATTTCGCTCGACGAATGGCTGACGAGCGATGAGTCCGTCGTGCCGCGAGAACGTCTCGCCGATGCCGGACCGAACCCGGAGCAAATTTACTCCGGCCGCGAAATGGCCGAACGCCTTGAGGAAGGGCTCCAGACGCTGTCTCCGGTGCTGCGCAAGGCGTTTCGCATGCGCGAGCTGCAAGGCCTGAGCGCGGAAGAAACCGCCGCAGCGCTCGGCGTTTCGCGTAACGCGCTAAAGGCGCGGCTCTGGCGCGCGCGGCATCTGCTCACCGAGCGACTCAAGACCACGCTGCAATCACCGTTCTCCGGCACGGAGTCCGGCCAGGAAGCCTGACGCGTCCACGCAATTGGGCCGCTCGCCTGCCTGCCGCCTGCCTCCCGGTAGGCAGGGTAGGCACGGCGTTGCGCGACGCCTTTTCGAGCGTCATACTCCGTTCGCGATATGGCGACGCGATCGCATCTCCTCGTCCGTTTTGCTATCCGCTTCTGCATGACGCTGGCTGTTCTCGCGGTGATTTCAACATCGCCGTGTCGCGCTCAACAGAACTCCACGCGATCTTCTGACCCGGCGCCCGCGGCGCCAAGCAGCAGCCAAAGCGCCGGCCCGCTCGCGGTGGACGCTCGCAGTGAACCGTTCACGGTGAACCTTCACGGTGAACCGCAAAGTTATCAACCGCCGCCTTCGGTTGCCGCCACTGCGATTGCACTCGCGCGCGCAGAGCGCCGACTGTACTTCGCGGACTTCTGCTACGGCGTCCTCGTCCTCGTATTGCTGATTCGCTGGCGCGTTGCTACGCGATTTCGCGATTGGGCGGAGGCCGCCGGCCCCAATCGCTTTCTACAGGCTTTGATTTTCGTGCCCTGCCTTATTCTCACGATCGACGTGCTGGGCCTTCCCTTTAGAATTTACGGTCATTCGCTCGCGCTGGAATTCCACATGTCCATCGAGGGTTGGCTCGCCTGGCTGCTCGACTGGTTCAAAGAGGAAGCCCTCGGCATCGGCGTTGCGATTGTGTTCGTGTGGGTCTTTTACGCCATCGTGAGGAAGAGCCCGAGACGCTGGTGGCTGTACTCCTGGCTGGTTCTGCTTCCCGTTCTCGTTTTTCTTGTCTTTGTGACGCCGGTCCTGATCGAGCCGCTCTTCTTTCAATATAAGCCGCTCTCGGTAACCCAGCCCGCGCTCACAGCACAAATCGAACAACTGGCTCAGCACGGCGGACTCGACATTCCCGCGGATCGCATCTACCAAATGACCGCCAGCACAAAGCTCAACGAGGTGAACGCCTACGTCACCGGCATCGGCGCGTCGAAACGCGTCGTTATCTGGGACACCACCATCGAGAAAATGACACCGCCGGAGATTCTGTTCACAGTCGGCCACGAAATGGGCCATTACGTCCTGAATCACATCTGGAAGGGGATGGCCGCGGCAGCCAGCGCGATTCTGGTTTTTCTTTTCGCCGCGCATAAGTCGCTTGGGGTGCTTATGGGCCGTTTCGGCGCGCGGTGGGGGATTCGCGACGCGGGCGATCTTGCCTCTCTTCCTGTTTTGTTGCTCATCCTTTCGCTGTTTCTGTTCCTGCTTACGCCCATACAAAATGCGGTGAGCCGTCACTTCGAGCACCAAGCCGATCAATTTGGGTTGGAAGTAATTCACGGCGTGGTCCCGAATCCATCCGGCGCTGCTGCAGACGCGTTCGAGACTCTTGGCGAAGTCGACCTCGAAGCGCCCAACCCGACCTGGTTCGAGAGGCTCTGGTTTTACGACCATCCCCCCATCGATGAACGCATCCGGTTCGCAAGAACCTATGACCCTTGGTCGGAGGGGGAATCACCTGAATTCGTGAAGTGAAAACAAGCAGTTCGGACCCGCGTGATTTGGCCGCTCGCGAACTTCGCTCGCTTACGTGCTAGAGTTCTGCGTCGAGATGCCCCAATTGGAAACCATCCAGGAGATTGCGCAGCCACCTCGCGTGGTGTTTGCGTTTTTTGTGCCGCAGCGACTGGGCTACTGGTACGGCGCGGAGATGCAGACGGAGATTGAAGTGTCGGGTGGGGCTGAGGAGTTCGTCGCGGGGCAGAAGGTGCGAATCTCGGGGAAATTAGCGGGAAAGATTGTTTCGCACACGGTTGTGATTACGGAATGCCGGTGGGGGGAAGTCTTCGAGTGGCGATTCATGGATGCGTACGGCGTGCGTGGGACGGAGCGCTGGGAGTTTGAGGAGATCCAGGCGGGAGGCGCGATGGGAACCCGCGTGCGGATGATCAACGACTATGCGGTTGCGGGACTCTTCACCGGGATCGTGGACAGACTGCTTACGCGGCGTTCGCTGGCGCGGCGAAATCGCGATTATTTGGAACGATTGAAGCGGCTTGCGGACAGGGAAGTGGCGAGTGGTTAGTGGCCAGTCAAAACCAAGAACCGCACCCTTGGCTAGGTTTTGGTGAGACAGGCACTCTTGTTCACCCTGAGCGTCATCGAAGGGCCTGTCCGCTTCTTCCACCGCGCCGAAAGAATGATCTCCGTGGCAGGCGTTTCTTTATGGTTCTTCCCCTGACGCCAAATGCGATCGCGGGTTCCTCGCCGCTTGCGACGCGCAAGGCCGTGGATTATAACCACACTCCGGCAATCACACGGGAACACGGGGAGGGTTTGCCGCGTTGTATTAGAATGATTCGCAGAGGTGCATGATCCCGCACCTCGCAAGGTGAATGATGGAGAGTCCGGAACTACAAGACGCGGGTGCGGTGACGGCTGCGGGGGGCGATTCGGCTTTGCCAACGGGCTGGCGTGCGATTTTCTTACGCGCCAGTGGATTGCGCGCCGGCTGGCGGTTGCTTCTCTTCGCGATCTTCTTTTTCGTTGCGCTTGATATTTTCGGGCTCGCGGCAATCGCCCTGCGTCTTCCTCTTCCCAACTCGCGCACGGTGATTACCCCGGCCACGGCGATTACGCAGGAGACGGTGTCCATTCTGGCCACGTTTGCCGCCCTACTCCTAATGGCGCGGATTGAACGCCGCTCTGTGTTTGATTACGGCCTGCCGTGGCGTGGGGCGTTTGGCGGGCGCTTCTGGATGGGAAGCCTGTGGGGGATTGTGGCGTTTTCCGCGACGATTCTTTTTATCGCGGCGTTCCATGGATTTTCGCCGGGCCACATCGTGCTCGCGGGCAACGCGCTTCTCCGGCAAACCCTGGTGTGGGCGTTGGCATTCGTGTTGGTGGGACTCTGGGAGGAATCTTTCTTTCGGGGCTACGTGCTCTTCACATTGGCCGACGGCATCGGATTCTGGCCCGCGGCTTCGGTCCTCGCGGCCTTCTTCTGCTTTGTCCACCTCGTCGGAAACGCCGGCGAAGCCTGGGCCGGGATGCCGCAGATCTTCCTGATCGCGATGCTGTTCTCCTTGACCCTGCGCCGCACCGGCACTCTGTGGTTCGCGGTGGGCATGCACGCGGGATGGGACTACGCCGAGACGTATCTTTTTTCCTCGCCGGACAGCGGCACTGTGGCACCGGGCACGTTGGTGAGCTCTTCGTTCCATGGGTCGCACTGGCTCACGGGCGGCTCGGTGGGGCCGGAGGGGAGTGTATTTTCTGTTGTGGTCTTGATTGTGGCGATGCTGCTGTTCGCGCGCCTGTATCCGCCGCGCGAAGAAAAGGCAGGCTAGGCCCTACTCGACGATCACGCGCAGGAATTTCTTCTTGCCCGCGCGAAGCAAAAATTTACGTGGCGTCGCAAGATCGATTTCCTTTTTCACGTCGTTCACGCGCGCTTCGTCCATTTCCACGCCGCCCTGCTTGATCAAACGGTCCGCGTCGCTGCGCGAATCGCTCAGGCCAAGCTCTACCAGTAGCACCGAAAGCCGCTTCGGCGCTCCACGCGGGATTTTGCGCACCGGCGCCTCTTTCGGCGCCTGCCGGTCACGAAAAACGCGCTGGAATTCGTCGGCCGCTTTCTGCGCCGCTGCGGCGCCGTGGAAATCCGCGATGATCTCCTGCGCCAAACTCATCTTGACGTCCATCGGATGCGTCGCGCCGGAATTCACTTGCGCGCGCAGCTCCCCGAGTTGCGACTCGGGCCGCTCGGTTAGCAGCTCAAAGTACAACCACATCTGGGCGTCCGAGATGGACATCAACTTGCCGAACATCTCCCGCGGCGGCTCCGTGATGCCGACGTAATTGCCCAGGCTCTTCGACATCTTGCGTTGGCCGTCGAGCCCGACGAGAATCGGCATGGTCACCGCCACCTGCTCCGGCTTGCCGTACTCGCGCTGGATTTCGCGGCCCATGAGCAGGTTGAATTTTTGCTCCGTCGCGCCCAGTTCGACGTCCGCCTCGAGCACCACCGAGTCGTACGCCACCAGCAGCGGGTAGAGAATTTCGTGAATCGAAATCGGCTCGTTCTTTTCGAGGCGTGAGCGGAAATCCTCGTGTTCGAGCATGCGCGCGAGGCGATATTTCGCCGTCAGCTGAACCATTTCCTGGCTGGTCAACTTATCGAGCCATTCCGTGTTGTAGCGGACTTCCGTCTTCTTCGGATCGAGGATCTTGAACACTTGCGCGAGATACGTCTTCGCATTCGCCTTCACTTGCTCGCGCGAGAGCGGCGGGCGCGTCGCCGTTTGCCCGGTCGGGTCGCCCACTAGCGCCGTGAAATCGCCCACAAGGAAGATTGCGGTGTGCCCGAGGTCTTGAAAATGTTTCAGTTTGCGCAGCACGACGGTGTGGCCCAGGTGCAAATCGGGCGCGGTCGGATCGACGCCGAGCTTCACGCGCAGCGGCCGTCCCGTCTTCGCTGCGCTCTCCAGCTTGGCGCGCAGATCCTCCTCGCGGATGATTTCGGCCGCGCCGCGGCGGATATGCGCGATCTGCTCGTTAACGGGCGGGAATTTTTGCGTCGCGCTCATTTCGACACCGGCCCGGCCGCAGCATTGCCCCGCGCGGCCACCACGCGTCTTCCTTCGATGCGATATTCGCCGGAGAGCACCAGCCGTACCGCCTCGGTGTAAATCCGATGCTCCTCGGCCAGAATGCGCTCTGCGAGCGTTTCTTCCGTGTCGGCGTCCAACACGGGCACCGCGGCTTGCGCCACAATCGGGCCCGCGTCCAGGCTTTCATCCACAAAGTGCACCGTGCAACCGGTGAATTTCGCGCCGTGCTCGAGCGCCTGGTGTTGCGCTTCAAGGCCTGGAAACGCCGGCAGCAACGAGGGATGAATGTTCAGGATTTTCAGCGGAAACGCCTCAACGAAATAGGACGACAGCAGCCGCATAAATCCGGCGAGGCAAACCAGATTCACTCGCGCGTCGTCCAGCGCCGCCACGATCATCCGGTCGTACACCTCGCGTTCGAGGCCCTTCGACGGAATCACGCGAACCGGAATCCCTCGCTCTTGCGCCCGCGCAATTCCCGGCGCGCCTTCGCGATTGCTGATGACGAGCGCGATTTCGGCGGCCGGAATTCGTCCCGCCACGATGCTGTCGGCCAGCGCCTCGAAATTCGAGCCGCGCCCCGACAAGAGCACTCCAATGCGTTTCGCCATAGCCGAAGCACGTTAGCACATCCCGCGCCCCGCCGAAAACACCGCAGGAACCGTGGTGAACCGATCCATTGGACACGGACGCAGATGTCTGGGGAGACTCACTTGGTTTGAGAGCGCTTGTACAAATGGAGAGACTTGTCTCGAAGGTCGAACACAAATAGGCTCGAGTGTTGAACGCAAAAGTGTTGCTCGTACGAATCATCCTCGGCAGGTCTTAAGACTTTGATTAGCACTTGTTCGTCGTTTCTCCAGGCCTGGAGGGAATCGTCGAAGTCGCAATCCGTGCCAAAGTGCCGCAACAAGGCTTGGTTCAATTCAAGAATCTCTTTCGCCGAATCTGTCGAGGCATCGTAAAGAACTGGAATGTGGGTGTAACCTATATCAGTCTCGTACTCCCATGTGTTCACCTCAGCGAGCAGCTTCACTCCAGTAGGGGACCAGCCAATCAAGCGAATACCGTTCCCGCCTCCCGTTTTGGAATATATGGCGTTAAATTTTCGGCCAGCCCCGGACGCGACATATATCGTTGTCGTGTTTTCACACGAACCGTCGCTGGCCACAACCTTGACCTCAGCATACGCACGGAATCCTTTCGGAGACACCATGATAGGGGTTCGTGCCGACCGAGCTGTGGGAGTGGTCCAAGCTTTACCTATCCAAGTCGTGCAACTGAGGTATGCCGTATCCGTGGCGGAGACAAGCGGCTGTGCGCTTCTTTGGGCGGCCAGAGAGGACCCAAGAACCAATGTAAGTGCAATCTCAGAAATCACGTGAGGGACTCCCCCACACGATTGTCCGCTTTCCAGACAGATCGGAATTGACAATTTATGCCAGCCTGTCATCAATTTGTTAGCTGGACAAGACGGCTGAACAGGCCCGGTCTCCGATTTACGCGCTCCCGATCCGGAGGCCACCTAGAAACACAAGCGTGCCGCCGAGGCTGTCAGCGTATCCATGTACTTGTGCCGTATCCAGGTGATCGTGCCCAACTCAATCACGACGATGAAGAACGCCACGCCGGCCGCGAACATCGCGATGGGGAAGTGAATAAGCACGACGTGTTGCGCGTGCTTGGCCAGCAGCGCCTCGCGAATGCTGAATGGGTTCACGGCTGAGCCTTGTTCACGATGATCTTGCCGGTCATGCGGGGATGCAGGGAGCAGAAATATCCGTAAGTGCCCGGATCTGAAAATGTGAACGAGAATTTTTCGTCGGTATCGAGCGCCTGCGATTTGAATTTGTGATCGACGCTTACGACGGTATGCGGCACGTCGTCCTTATTGATCCATGTAACTGTGGCGCCCGCGGGTATGGTCAGTTCCATCGGCGTGAACATGAAGTTGTCGATGGTCACCACATTCGCGGGGGATTGCTGCTGGGCTGCGGCAACGGGGCGCGGCCGCAGTGCGCCGCTCGCGAGTGCGAGAGACAGGACGACCGCAACTCCAAGAATCACAGTCGCAAAGATCCGATCAGTCCTCTGTTGTTGCATCTTCCAGCTTCGCATGAGAAATCTCCTTAGTCTTGAAGCGTTGAATCCACGATCGCCAAAGTGTGTTTGCCGCGAATGAAGTTCACGTCCGTGATGCCCAGCAGGCCGCGCAGTTTATCGGACGGCACCTTCATGGGGCCTGGAGAGTCGGCCTGGCCCGGCTGGGGTTGCGGGAAAGCCGTAGAGCAGGCGGTGTGGAACACGATGTTTCCCTCGATTTTCTGCATGGTCTGGTGAATGTGACCGTTCAAGACCGTGACGGAACCAAATCGCTTCAGGTACGAGAGCGCTTGTTCGCTGTCGTCGGTGCCCCAGCCCCATTGCGGATAAACCGCCCAGAGCGGGATGTGCGCGAAGACGACAATCGGCGTGCTGCTCTTCAATTTGGCAACATCTTCCTTCAGCCATTCGAGCTGATCGTTGCCAAGACTGCCGAGACCCCCTGCCTTGAGATTCAGCACGTTGACCAAGCCGATGAAGTGAGCTCCCTTCTGATCGAAGCTGTACCAGCCGTCACCTTGTGTCCCCTGCCCAAAGCGTTTGTGAAACAGTTCGCCGTTGTCGTTCAGCACATCGTGCTCGCCAGGAACGTAGAAGATGCGGTCGGTCTTCAGGCTCTTCAGCGACTCGGCCAGCGTGTCGAATTCGTCGGGTTTTGAGAGTTGCGTCAGGTCGCCCGTATGCAAGACGAATGAAGGTGGCGCCGGCAGCGCGTTAATCTTGGCAATAGCTTCGCGCAGCGTAGCCGTCACATCGGGATTGGCTGCTTTATTGAAGCCGATGTGGCTGTCGCTGATTTGCACGAAGCTAAGATCCCCTGTGAGGTGCTTTACCTTTTGCTGCAGCACATCACCCAGGGCAAAGGATTTCAGAACGCCGCCCTGCAGAACGCAAAGAGCGCCCGTCCCGGCCCAGGCCATGCACTGCAGGAAACCCCGGCGGTCCACTCCATCGCGATCGAGATTCTCCTTGATGTATTTCGACATGCGCTTTCCTCCGGTTGCGATTCCTTGTTGGCCGAAAGGCCGGTGCGTTGCCTTCCATTGTCCAGACTCACCGCGCCCGCCAAATATTCCCGGCCGTCACGATTGGTACCGGGAATAATTCTGTTTTGCATCCGGTCTGGAAGGTAGAGAATCAAATCCAGAGATGGGAGACGAAGGGCGCGGGTTGGGTCAATCCGGGACTTTTGAGCAGGTTGTGCTGCCGCACCTGGATGCGGCTTACAACCTCGCGCGCTGGCTCGTTCACAATACGCACGATGCCGAGGACATCATTCAAGAATCCTATCTTCGCGCGTTCAAATTCTTCGGCGGTTACCAGGGAGGCGACGCCCGCGCCTGGGTGCTGAAAATCGTGCGTAACACCAGCTATTCTTTCCTGGAAAAGAACCGTCCTGCCGACGTGGCGGAGGAGTTCGACGAGAAGATTCATACGGACGGCGTGGAGCGGCCCGGCGCGGAAGCGGCGCTCTTGCAATCGGACGATCGCCGCATGCTTCGAGAGGCGCTTGATGAATTGCCCGTGCGTTTTCGCGAAGTACTCGTCCTGCGCGAGCTGGAGGGCATGTCCTACAAGGAAATCGCCGAGGTGATGGGCACGCCGGTCGGCACGGTGATGTCCGGTCTGGCGCGCGGGCGCGCCCGACTGCGCGAGCGCCTGTTGCGGGTGCGCGCCGGGGAGGAGCAACGTGACGTGCGAAAATAACGAGCGGTTGCTCCAGGCCTATTTCGACGGGGAACTCGACCTCGTGCGCACCGTCGAGTTCGAGGAGCATTTGAAAACGTGCCCGGAGTGCGCCCGAGAACTCGGCGAACAGCGGATGTTGCGCCAGTCGTTGCGGGCATCGAATCTCTATGAACGCGCGCCCGAGAGCCTCCGGGTTCGCATTCAGGCTGAGCTTCCCGGCGAGCAGGTCCGGCCCAAAGTGATTCCCATGCCGCGCCGCGCCGTTCTCAGGTGGCTGGCGATGACCGCGGCCGTCCTCATCGCCGTTGTTTTGGGCGCAAGAATGATTCCGAACATCATTGGGCAGCGGCAGACAAATTTGCTCCCTGCGGAAATCGTCGCGAGCCATATCCGCTCGCTGCAACCGGGTCACCTGTTCGACGTGCAATCCACCGACCAACACACGGTGAAGCCGTGGTTCGACGGGAAGCTCGATTTTTCACCGCCGGTCGTGGATCTGGCGAGCGACGGATTTCCATTGATTGGGGGGCGGCTGGATTACATCGGCGAACGTGACGTGGCCGCGCTCGTCTACCAGCGGCGCAAGCACTTCATCAACGTATTCGTCTGGCCGGACCCTACGGGATCGAGCGCGACGCAAGCGATCGAATCACGACAGGGCTATAACATTGTCCGGTGGTCGCATGGCGGCTTTCAGTTCTGGGCTGTGTCGGATGTGAATGCAGCCGACCTCACGCAATTTGTCCAACTCTTTCAATCCCACATTCCCTGAAAACTGTGCCTCCGCCGGAGTCCGGCATTTGACGGTCCTCACGCGCTCCCGATCAGCAGGCCCGCCAGAAACACCAGCGCACCGCCGACGGCCACTTGCAGCGCGGCCGAGACCGTCGGCGTATCCATGTAGCGGTGGCGGATCCAGGTGATCGTGCCCAACTCAATTACGACGATGAAGATCGCCACGCCCATCGCCGGCGTAAATTTCGGAATCAAGAAAGGAATCGTGTGGCCGATTCCACCGAGTGTCGTCATCGCTCCGCAAACCACGCCGCGCAGCCAGGGATGCCCGCGCCCGGTGAGGCTGCCGTCGTCCGAAAGCGCTTCGGCGAATCCCATGCTGATTCCGGCGCCGACCGACGCCGCGAGTCCCACCGCGAACGCGGTGTGCGTGCTGCGCGTCGCCAGCGCCGCGGCAAACACGGGCGCGAGCGTCGAGACAGAACCATCCATCAGCCCCACCAAGCCGGGCTGGACGATTTGCAGCAAGAACAGCCGGCGTCCCGCGGCTTCTTCGCTTTCCCGTGTGCTGCCGCCCAGGTGATCCTTCTCCAACTCCACCGAGCGCTCCGAGTGGTGCCGCTCCTCCTGCGCGAGATCGTCGAGCAATTGGCGGATGCTGGCATCCTGCGTGCGCGCCGCGATCTTCTCGTAAAACCGCTGCGTCTCCAGCTCGGACGCGCGCATCTGATTCCGGATCTTGTCCAGATTGAGCGGTTGGAGCAGCCATACGGGCTCGCGTTTCACGAATCCGCGGATGTCCTGCCGGCGGATGAGCGGAATGTGCTCGCCGAATTTCTGCCGGTAGAGTTCGATGAGCCTGCGCCGGTGGCGTGCTTCGTCTCCGCGCATCCCATCGAAAACGGCCGCCGAGCCGGGGAATTTCTCCCGCAGTCCGACGGCGAGGTCGGCGTAAACGCGCTCGTCTTCTTCTTCGAGGGAAATGGTCAGCGCCAGAATTTCCTTTTCGGAAAGGCTGCTGAAATCTCGCATGGGGGATACCTCCGGGTAGGAGGGAGCGTAACACTTCTTATAGAGGATTCGCGATCAGAGCGGCAACTGGCCCGTGAAGGCCACGCGCGTCTTGCTGGGGTCGCTGCGCTTCACCGAGCCAATCCGGTAGAACGGCTCCCCCCGGCGCTTCAATTCGCTTTCGACGGCGCGCAGGTTCTCCGGCGGAACGACGAGAATCATGCCGATGCCCAGATTGAACGTGCGCAACAATTCGTCACGATCGAGTTTTCCCACCGCCGCCAGATATTTGAAAATCGGCAGCACCGGCCACGATCCCAATTCGATGACGGCTTGCGTCCCGCGCGGGAGCACGCGCGGCAAATTGCCGGGAATTCCGCCTCCGGTGATGTGCGCCAAGCCCGAAAGCCGTTCCTGCGCGATGGTGCGCTTGAGCATCGGCCAATAGCACCGATGGGGCAACAAGAGTTCTGCGCCGATCTTGTTCCCGATTTCCGCGACGTAGGCGTGTGGGTCGAGCCCCGCGACATCGAACACCAGCTTCCGCGCCAGCGAATAGCCGTTCGTGTGCAGCCCTGTGGAAGGCAACGCGAGCAGAACGTCCTCGGCTTTGGGCTGGCGCACGCGCTTCAACCGGCTGCGCTCCACGGCTCCGACGATGAATCCGGCAAGATCGTATTCTCCGGCCGCATACATATCCGGCATTTCCGCCGTCTCCCCGCCGACCAGCGAGCAGCCGGCGCGGTGACACGCGCCACTGATGCCTTCCATAATCTGCTCGACGATGTCCGGATCCATCTTGCCGAGCGCCAGATAATCGAGAAAGAAGAGCGGCTCTGCGCCCAAAGTGAGAATGTCGTTGACGCAGTGATTCACGAGATCCGCGCCGACGGTCTCGTGAATTCTCATCGCGCATGCGACTTTCAGTTTTGTGCCCACGCCATCCGCGCTCGAAACCAGCACCGGCTCGCGCCAGCGCTTCTTATCGAGCGCGTACAACGCGCCGAACGCGCCGATCCCGCCGATGACGCCGCGGCGCGACGTCCGCGACGCGAGCCTGCGGATGCGCCGCTTGGCTTCGTCGGCGAGCGAGATATTCACGCCTGCGTCTGAGTATCGCATCGTTTATGTGGCGGGCTCCAAGTGGAGCCCGCAGCCGTCCTGGTTTCGCGGAATTCGCCCGGGCCCACTTCTTTAGACTTCGCGGGGTTCCAACTGCTGTTGTGGTTGTCCCTCGTTCGCCGCGACTTCGAGCTGAACCAAATCCGTCGGGTAATTACCCGTGTAGCACGAAGTGCAGAATCGCCCCTCGTTGTCGTTCACCGCGCGCCGCAAACTTTCGAGCGATAGGTAGCCCACCGAATCCGCGCCGAGGAAGCGCCGGATCTCCTCAAGCATGAGTGCCTCGGATGACAGCTCGCGCGGCAGCGCCTGCAATTCCTCGGCGCTCAGCCGCGGCCGGATGCGAGACGGCCCCGCCGCGATTAGCTCTTCGCGCGTCGGCGTGTCCACGCCGTAGTAGCAGGGCGAAACCGTCGGCGGGCAGCTGATGCGCATGTGCACTTCCACCGCTCCCGCCTCGCGCACCAGACGGACGATCTTGCGGCTGGTCGTGCCGCGCACAATCGAATCGTCCACCAGCACCACTCGCTTGCCCTGCAGCAGATCCCTCACGGGATTCAGTTTCAGTTTTACGCCGAAATCGCGGATGGCCTGTTCCGGCTCAATAAAAGTGCGCCCGACATAATGATTGCGGATCAGCCCCATCCGGAATGGCACGCCGGACTCGTCCGAATAGCCGATCGCCGCGGGCACGCCGGAATCCGGCACGGGCACGACGATATCGGCATCGGCCGGATGCTCGCGCGCAAGCAATCGCCCCAACTCTTCGCGGCTCCGATTCACCGACCGTCCGAAGACCACACTGTCCGGCCGCGAAAAATAGACGTGTTCAAAAATGCAGTATTGGTGCGGCTTCTCTGGCGCGAAGCGCAGCGACTCCACGCCCGCGCGCGAGATGCGCAGCATTTCCCCCGGTTCGATTTCGCGCTCGTACGTGCCGCCCACCAGATCGAACGCGGCCGTCTCCGAGGCGACGAGCCAGGCGTCGCCCAGGCGCCCGAGGCTCAACGGGCGAAACCCGCGCGGGTCGCGAATCGCCCAGAGCTCCTCGCGCGTCAGCAACACCAGCGAGTAGGCGCCCTCGATCTGCACCAGTGCGTCGGCCAGCGCGCCCGCGAGGGTGCGCGCGCCGCTGCGCGCCAGGAGATGCACGATCACTTCCGTGTCGCTCGAGGTTTGAAAAATCGAGCCGCGGTGTTCGAGCCGTTTGCGGCAATCGTGCGCGTTGGTCAAGTTGCCGTTGTGGCCGAGCGCGAGCGTGCCGCGATTGCAGTCAATCACGATGGGCTGCGCGTTGGTTAGCGTCTTGTCGCCCGCGGTGGAATAGCGCGTGTGGCCCACCGCCATCATGCCCGGCAATTTCGCCAGCGCCTGGGGCTGAAAAATATCCTGCACGAGGCCCATGTCCTTGTGCGTGTAAAGTTGCTGGCCGTCGCTCGAAACAATTCCGGCCGATTCCTGCCCGCGATGCTGGAGCGCGTAGAGCGAGAGGTAGGCCAGCTTCGCCGCCTCGGGATGGCCGTACACGCCACAAACCGCGCAGTGATCGTGAAAGTGATCGTCTTCGATTTGAATCTGCATATCTTCTGTTTACGCTTGCTCAGCCCTGTAGTGCTCGTTCGAGAGCCCGCGCCCACGATTCCCGCAATGTCTCCACCGGCGCGCGCACCACGCTCCGGCTATTGTATTCGATCGCGAACGTTCCCCGGCACACGCGTCCGATCTCCTGGCCGCGAACCCCATATTCTCTCGCATGCGCGAGAAGCTCGGCAACTCGCGCGGGGGCCGCGCTCACAATCGCGCGCGCGCCGCGTTCCCCGAAACACGCGATCTCGGCTGGCTCCGCGCCGCTGAGTTTTGCTTCTGTGGAGAGCCCCTCGCTCGCGAAGCAACTTTCTGCGATCGTCACCGCGAGCCCTCCGTCGCTGATGTCGTGCGCGGAGCGGGCCACTCCCGTCGCAGCAAGCGCCTCAAGCAAACGAATCAATCGCTTCTCCGCCGCGAGATCCACCGTCGGCGGAGCTCCGGACGCGATTCCGTGGACCGTCTTCGCAAATTCGGACGAACCGAATTCGCGCGCGTCTCCCTCTTCCGCGAGACCAGATTCGCCGCGCCCGTCAAGCAGCACCACCGCATCGCCCTCCGCGCAAAAACCCATCCCCAGCATGCGCGAGGCATCTTCGAGCACGCCCAGCACGCCGAGAATCGGCGTCGGCTCGATCGATTTGCCGAGCGTATCGTTGTAGAAGCTGACGTTGCCGCCGGTAATCGGGATTTCCAGACTCGTGCAGGCCTCGGCGATGCCGTCGATGGCCTCGCTGAATTGCCACATGACTTCGGGCTTTTCCGGATTGCCGAAATTCAGGCAATTCGTCGCGGCCATCGGACGCGCTCCCGTGCAAGCCACATTGCGCGCCGCCTCTGCCACCGCGGCCTTCGCGCCCATTTTCGGGTCGAGTTGCGTCCAGCGGCCGTTGCCGTCGGTCGCGAGCGCCAGTCCGCGCCGCGTTCCCTTCAAGCGCAAGACTCCCGCGTCTCCCGCGCCAGGACATTCAATCGTGTTCGTCCGGACCATGTAATCGTACTGCTCGAAAATAAATCGCTTCGAGGCGACCGTCGGCGAAGCGAGCAAGCGCATCAAATTCGGCGTGAGATCCGTGTCTGCGGCGGAAAGCGGCACGCGCCGCGTCTCCGGCTGGGCGGCCGGACGCGCGATCGGTCTCTGATACACCGGCCCTTGCTCGGCCAGCGGGTGTGCCGGGATTTCCGCCACCACTTGCCCGTGGTGCACCAAGCGCAACATGCCGTCCTCGGTGACGCGCCCGATCTCCACCGCGTCCAGTCCCCACTTCGCGAAGACTTGCACGATTTCGCTTTCGCGCCCGCGCTCCGCCACCAGCAGCATCCGCTCCTGGGATTCGCTGAGCATCATCTCGTACGCGGTCATTCCCGTCTCGCGCTGCGGCACGCGATCCAGATTCATCTCGATCCCGAGCCCGCCGCGCGACGCCATCTCGCACGAAGAACTCGTCAGCCCCGCGGCGCCCATGTCCTGAATCGCGACGATGGCACCGGTGGCCATCGCTTCAAGGCACGCTTCCAGCAGCAGCTTTTCCAAAAATGGATCGCCCACCTGCACATTGGGCCGCTTCTCTTCAGAGAGTTCGTTGAATTCCGCGGAGGCCAACAGCGACGCGCCGTGAATTCCGTCGCGGCCCGTCTTCGAGCCAACATACAGAACGGGATTGCCGACGCCTTGCGCGCGCGCGAAAAACAGATCTTCTCTCTTCGCGATGCCGAGCGCCAGCACGTTCACCAACGGATTGCCGGAGTAGCCCGGCTCGAACGCCACCTCGCCGCCGATGGTCGGCACGCCAAAACAATTTCCGTAAAACGCGATACCGCGCACCACGCCGTCCAGCACGCGGCGATTGCGCGCGGCGGTCGCTTCGTCCACGCCAGCTTCCGCGGCCAGTGGCCCGAAGCGCAACGAATCGAGGACGGCGATGGGCCGCGCGCCCATCGTGAAAATGTCGCGCAGGATTCCGCCCACACCCGTCGCCGCGCCTTGAAACGGCTCCACGTAACTCGGGTGGTTGTGCGATTCCATTTTGAACGCCGCGACCAGGCCGTCGCCGATGTCCACCACGCCTGCGTTCTCGCCGGGGCCTTGCACCACTTGCGGGCCGCGGGTCGGCAGGCGCCGCAAGTGCGCGCGGCTGGACTTATACGAGCAGTGCTCGCTCCACATCACGCTGAAGATGCCCAGCTCGGTGAAATTCGGTTCGCGCCCCAGGATGGAGAGTATGCGCGCGTATTCCTCGGCGGTCAGTCCGTGCTCCGCCGCCAGCTTTGGCGTCACCCTGATCTCGGTTTCCAACATCGTGACTTCGAGGAACCCCTGTAGAACCTTTTAGAATTATCTGCGCGCCCGGCGAACGAACCAAACGAATCCTATGCCGAGATGGCGCTGGCCTGCGCAAGATGGCCGGTGTGCGTCAACGATTGCACCATCGAGCGCAGCACCACGAGCCCATCGGCTGAGCCGAGTTCCATCTCCGACGCGCGCTCCGGGTGCGGCATCATGCCCATCACGTTCCGCTCGCGGCTGCAGATGCCCGCGATGTTCGCGAGCGAGCCGTTCGGATTGCCCTCCGCCACCGCGCGCCCCTCCGGCGTGACGTAGCGAAAAACGATCCGGTCATCGCGCTCCAGTTCTGCGAGCGTGGCCGCGTCGCAAAAATAATTCCCCTCGCCGTGCGCGATCGGGACGCGCAGCACATCGCCGCGCGTCGCAGCGGCCGTAAAAGGCGTGGCCGTCGTCTCGACGCGCAGGTGCGCGTGGCGGCAGATGAACCGCATCCCTTGATTGCGCATCAGCGCGCCGGGCAGCAATCCCGCTTCGCAAAGAATCTGGAATCCGTTGCAGATGCCGAGCACGAGGCCCCCGCGCTCCGCGAAGCGCGCAATCCCGCGCATCACCGGAGAGAACCGCGCAATCGCGCCCGTGCGCAAATAATCGCCGTAGGAAAATCCGCCCGGCAGAATAATGCCGTCAAACCCGTCTACGTTTTCGGATTGATGCCACAGAAACTCAACCGGCTGGCCCAGAACGGTGCCGAGGACGTGCCAGGCATCGTGGTCGCAGTTCGATCCCGGAAACACCACGACGCCGAATTTCATGCCGCTCGCGCCCTCCGTAATCTGCATTGTAACACACCGCCCTGGCGCCGACTCGGACGACTCTCGGCGGTAATTAGTCGCGGCTGGGCTTCTAGGTCCAAAGTAGGCGAACCTGATGGATCGCCAATGGAAGTTTCGGACCCTTGGGGTTGTGCGGTTGGAATAGAATTGGACTGCCATCACGAACCAGAACCTCGAGTGCAGGAAACTTAGGAATGCGCAACACGCTTCGAGTGCTCATGATTTTGCTGGGGGCCTCGCTCCTCGCTGCCACCGGGACATTCGTGTCGGTCTTGGCCGAGTCCGGATATTATTCTGCGCCTGGGGGGCTGGCGACGTGGCAAACACTCGGCATGGCCCTGGCAGTCTTGCTCCCGCCGGGATTGGCGGCTTGGAGGATTCTCCGCAAGCTTCAGCCACGGTACACGCGGCGTGAGGCGCGCGCCGCCTCAATTACATTTGCGCTGATCACCCCGATGATGCTTTGGGTGGTTCTGGCGGTCAGCGAATTTCCAGGAGGCCCAACTGATAGGCCGGGAGCTATTTTGACGATGGAACTCATCGGAGCGACCGCGCTGATCGCTGCGTTGCCAAACTATGTGTCATGTTTCTTCGTGATGTGGCTCGCGCGCCAAGGCTAGCCACGCCTTGCCTCGGCGCGCGGCGGGGCGTATCTTCGATTTTCACGGTGAGGGATAGGATTTTGAGACATCTCTCCACAGCTCGGCCCATTTCGAAAGGCGCGATGCGCTGCGCCTGCCCGTGTGCGTGCTGTTGTCTGCCCAACTGTATGTGTCCGCCGCGAGCAGACGGGAGGAACGCATAGCGTAATTCGCTTTACATGCGCAGGATTCCCGGGCCGCTCGCAAGTCGAGCGGCCTTATTTATTTCTGGGGCCAATTCTGCGCAAGCAAATTCCGGCGGCCGCGTTCTCTGCGGCGTCTGCGCCTCTGTGGGGCCTGCTACCGCCTTCCCTTTGGCCGGCGGGGCAGGCGGGCTCGGGGCTCTCGCGAGGAAAACCAAGCTTGCGATTTTAAATCCGCAGGGGCGCAGACGCCGCAGACCGGGATGCGGTGTCCGCCTGTCACATCACGGGGTAGGTGTGAAACGTGCCGTAAATAACGGCCGCTGGGTTAGTTCTGGTCCTTTCCAGCATGTCTTCAACTTCGTCGTCATATATGCGGTCAGGCGGTAAGGCGTTGGCCGTCTCGACGCCTAACAGCTTCCATCCGTAAGATTCCAACATCATGGAACACTTTTGGCGAAATTCTTCGGGGCTGCTGGCCCATGTCGTGACCACAGTAAAGGCCTGTTTCCTGATGTGAGGTGCCTCAGGATGCGTAAAGCTGATTTCTACTGTGCCAATCCAAATTTCGGGCGGCATCTAAATCAATCTCCTGCGGTTGAGAAATATAGACGCGCCGCGATAGAAAGCCAAAGGCAAATCGGCCCACTATGACAGTCTACCGCGCGTTGACAAACCACTCCGCGGGCGGGAGAATTGTTTTCGCCTCGTTTGACCGCACGCAGTGCCCAAGTGGCGGAACTGGCAGACGCACTAGATTCAGGTTCTAGCGTTCGCAAGGACGTGGGGGTTCGAATCCCTCCTTGGGCACCATTCGCTTCGCAATTCCCGCTTCAAATCGTTGTCGCGCGCACGGCAACGCCTCGCCTCCGGATCTCGCCACGGCTTCCGACACATGATTGGATTTGCGATGGTTAGGAGGTCTTCCGATTGAAGCGGCACACGGACTCTGTGGCAAACATTTTTCCGCACGCGAGCGCCATCGTTTCATAGACGCGCTCGTAGCGAAATGAAGGCTTGTGATAAGGCTTCTTGGCCTTGCCTTCCTGAAGGGACGGATGCTGTGTCTCGGCGCTCTTGTTCTTCAGCTCGTCGCTCATTCGAGTCCCGCCTGTGTAAGTTTGACTGCGCACCCACCGGTGTCCGTCAGGACTGTATTGTTCGT
>Ga0209517_10002161_pt1 | contig 28192 bp, 24 predicted proteins | sample PeaSoiMetSII2010_FD_187695 | JGI IMG/M metagenome (GOLD analysis project Ga0209517, IMG submission 187695) | Peat soil microbial communities from Weissenstadt, Germany - SII-2010 (SPAdes) (version 2) | ecosystem: Environmental > Terrestrial > Soil > Wetlands > Peat | place: Germany...
AAACGCATTCGTGATCGTGGAGAGACGCCATTTCTGCACGTCAGACAGGACAATGTGCGCGCCATTGCAATCTACAAGAGGTTGGGATTTCGCGAGAGGAAACTGGGGCACTTCGCGGTGCTGCGGAAAGTGTAGCGCTGGCATCCTGCCAGCCTCATGAGGCTGCGGAAAAACTCACGATTCTGTCTTGTCTTGCAAGATTTTGTCTTGTCTTGAAAGGGCGCGGCTTCAAGCCGCGCCGTAAGTCGAATCGAATCAATGCCGGCTTCATAGCCGCTGAGGGGAATCTCAGCCGTACAAAATACTTTCTCCGCAACCTCTAATGCCGTCGCTAGACCGGAACCAAAACTTGGAGGCGGCGATTCGCCTTTGAGTGTGACAACGGCGCTACGGTTATGCGTCGCGATGTCGGATCAGTTATCAGTACAGGTGGAAGTCGACTTCGACCTCGATGGGGACGCGCACCGGGTGGCCATCTTTCATGGCAGGCTCGAATTTCCAGTTCTTCACCGCCTCGATGGCCTTTTCGTCGAGGCCCATGCCGAGCGTGCTGACCACGTGAATGCCGCTGGGACGGCCATCCAGTTCTACGATCAGGGCGAGCGTGCAGGTACCCTGAAACTTGGCCTTGCGAGCTTCTTCGGAGAATTCCGGTTCGGGCGAATAAATCTGCCGTGGCGGAGAAACGCCGCCGCCTACGTGGAATAAACCTCCACCAGTGCCGCCGCCTTCACCAGGACCAAAGCCCGGCCCCTTGCCTGATCCCACACCGCCGCCGCTGCCGGAACCAATGCCGCCACCGGCTCCTGTGCCGTTCGAAGGCAGCACCCGGTGTGCCATGGGATCGCCCAGGTTAGGCATGTTGTTGGAAGCCAGCTGCACCTGGGGCGGAATCACGATCGTGGGCTCGACCGCCAGCTTAGGATGCTCGTTGCGCAACACCACAACCGGAGGCGTGATCTGTTGCATCGAGAACTTGGGTAACTTGCCCCGAGTCGCCTGCAATACGTCGCGATCGCCACCGCCGCCACCGCCGCCCACTTGCGTTTTCGACTCCTTCAGATCCGGCATAGGACCGGGGTCCACTAGAACAACGGTCGCCTTCAGAGCCGGGGCCGCATTCACCACGTGGCGTCCGAGCAGAGTGCCGCCGACGATGAGTGCCGCAATCAGAATATGAACGCCCGTCGAACCCAGGGCACCGTCTTTCTTGTAATTGTAGAAGCCCCAAATGTCTTTGACCGGTTCGGGCTTGGATTCCAGCTTGAGGGGCGGGAGTTTCTTGGGAAAGAAGAAGTCGTCCAGTTCGCGGAAAAGCGACTTGTAGAGGGGTTCTTCGAAGCTTTCATTGGCTAGAAGCAAATGCAGTTCTGGCTCGTTGCTGGGGCGGTTCGAATTGATTGGTTCGGATCCCATAATTCTGGTCTGGTAATTCTGGTCTGGACGCCCTCAATACCCTTTGCCGGGAAAACCTAACTTCCCTTCCCCGGCAGACTCACTAACCTAAGTTCCTGGCAACGCCCTGCTTACACAGATGAGCGTCGCTGGCGACAAGTTGCTTCAATTTGACCCCGATTTTTGTAAACGAGGTACCTGCCGAAGGCTCCCACGGACGCACTCGGGTCCAGCTTGTCTCTGCTTCTTAAAATTGTACCTCTAGTCGACCGATTCCGACAGTGCATTTCGGTGTGCTTGGCAACTCTCGGAAAGACATGTACTTCCTCGGAGTGTGACAGAGAAAGCGGGCGCTTCTGGGGCAAGCGGCTCGGCCGAGGTCGTTCGAAACAGTGCTCACGACCTTCTCAACCGTCGTCGTCCTGAACGATCGTCCTGAACGATCGTTCCCTGATGGTAGACAATCTTCCAACCCACGGGCGTGCGCTGCCAGATGGTCGAGCGCCGGGTACTGCGCGTTTTGTCCTGCACGAGGGTGTAGGTCAGCAGATAGGCGTCGGGACCCAGCCTGCGGCAGTGGAAGTCCATCGTTTCCCAGATGTCGCGGTGCGGGACGGCATGACGCTTTTCCAGTTCGTCGAGCACGTAGGCTTTGGAATAACGACGGCCGGAGGCCCCGACTTCCCAGAAGTCTTCCACTGTCATTTTTTCGAAATCAGCCCGTGTGGTGCCCAGTTCGGGGCGATGAAAAATCGGTTCCCGGCGAGTCAGTTCCGCCAGAACTTCAGAAAGTTCAGGATCGGTGGTCAGAGTAGGTTCCATGACAGGCAAGGTTCCTCTGCTTTCAAGCGACTGGAACTTCTCACTGGTATCACAGGCCGCCCAGTGAATCCAAATCGGAATCGAGAGCCAACCCTCGACCGAAGCGGCGGCTCAATCTAAAGGCTTCACCACGAAGACCGCGAACTCACACGAAGGAAACCCCCTGCAAATGAAGTCCTTCGTGAACCTTCGTGTCCTTCGTGGTTCACGTTTTTTCTTCTTCCACCGTCAAACTGCGCCACTACCTCGACGGAGGCTGCATGGACGTTCCCTGCCCCGCTCCCTATAATGAAAAGATTCAATCATTTGGGAGACGCGACTGAGTGCCGTTCGAACTGAAAGCGACCATTAATCTGCCAAAAACTGCCTTCCCCATGAAGGCGGACCTGCCCAAGAACGAGCCCAAAATGCTGGAGCGCTGGGAGCAGATGGGCATTTACGAGCGCATCCGCGAGGCCCGGAAAGGCGCGCCGCGCTACATTCTGCACGACGGGCCTCCATATACTAGCGGGCCCATCCACCTGGGCACCGCGATGAATAAGTGCCTGAAGGATTTTGTCGTCAAGTCGAAGACCATGGCGGGGTTTGACGCGCCTTACGTGCCGGGGTGGGATTGCCACGGGTTGCCCATCGAGATCAAGGTCGACAAAGAACTGGGCGGCAAGAAGTTGCAGATGCGGCCCACCGATGTGCGCGCCGAGTGCCGCAAGTATGCGCAGAAATTTCTCGACCTGCAGCGCACCCAGTTCAAGCGCATCGGCGTGTTCGGACGCTTTGATCGTCCCTATGCCACCATGACTCCGCAGTACGAGTCAGTAGTGCTTTCGACGTTCTTCTCCTTCTATGAAAATGACTTCGTGTACAAGGGGCTGCGCGCCGTTTACTGGTGCATGCACGACGAGACCGCGCTGGCCGAGGCGGAAGTCGAATATGAGAATCACACCAGCCCGACGATCTGGGTGAAGTATGCGTTGCTGGACGATCCGGGAGGGATTGATCCGGCGCTGGGAGGGAAAAGAGTTTCGACCATCATTTGGACGACGACTCCGTGGACGCTGCCGGCGTCCATGGCAGTGGCGTTTCATCCCGACGAAGAGTACGTGGCGCTGGAATCGGGCGGCGAAGTCTACATCGTCGCGTCGAAGCTGGCAGCCGACGTGGCGGCGAAATGCAATCTGGGCGATCCACGGCCGCTGGCGCACTTCCCGGGGCGAAAGCTGGAGCGGTTGAACTTTCAGCATCCATTTCTGGATCGCAAGGTTCTCGGCGTGCTCGCGGACTACGTCACCATGGACACGGGGACAGGCGTGGTTCACACGGCGCCATCGCATGGCGCCGAGGATTTCATCACCGGCATGAAATACGGGCTCGATGCGACGAGCAACGTCGACGAAAAAGGCATCCTGCGCAACGGACTGCCGGAATACAACGGGCAATACGTGTTCAAGGCCAATCCGCTGATCGTCGAACTGCTGCGAAAGCGCGGAGCCTTGCTGCACTCGGACAAGCTGGAGCACTCCTATCCGCACTGCTGGCGCTGCCATAATCCCGTGATCTTCCGCGCCACCGAGCAGTGGTTCATTTCCATGGAAACGCCCATGCCCGGCGGGAAATCGAAGAACGACACGCTGCGCACGCGGACCCTGGAAGAAATCAAGAAAGTGAAGTGGGATCCGGCGTGGGGCGAAGAGCGGTTGTCGAACATGATCCAGACCCGGCCGGACTGGTGCATCTCGCGGCAGCGCGTGTGGGGCGTGCCTATCGCCGTTTTTCTGTGCGGAGGCTGCGGCAAGCCGCTCAATGATCACGCCGTCAATAAGAAAGTTGTGGAACTGTTTGCGAAGTCGGGCGCCGATGCGTGGTTCACACCGGAATCGGACACGATTCTGCCGGCGGGAACGAAATGTCCGCACTGCAGCGGAACGAAGTTCGAGAAGGAAACCGATATTTTCGACGTGTGGCTGGAATCGGGCGCGAGCTATCTGGCGCTGATCGCCGAGGAGAAGATCGACGATGAACCTAGTTATCCTTGGCCGTCGGATTTGTATCTTGAAGGCGGAGACCAGTACCGCGGATGGTTTCAGTCTTCCCTGCTCTGCGCCATGGGAACGCATGCCAGCCCGCCCTATAAAGGCGTGGTCACGCCCGGGTGGACGCTGGATGAAAAAGGGCAGGCCTTGTCGAAGTCGCGCGGGAACGACGTGGACCCGGTCGACATCTCGAACCGGCTGGGTGGTGAGGTGGTGCGGTTGTGGGTGGCGTCGGTCGACTTCCGCGAGGATGTGGTGGGGTCGGAAACGCTGATGCTGCGGGTGGCGGAGAATTACCGCAAGATTCGCAACACGTTCCGTTACATTCTGGGAAATGTTGGCGACTTCAATCCTGAGACCGACGCGGTTCCCTTCGATCAGATGGAGGTGCTTGACCAGTACATGCTGCGCCAGGCCTGCTCGTTCGCGGCCGACGTGCGCACCGCGTATGAGGAGTTCGCCTTCCATAAGATTTATCACCGCGTGAACCACTTCTGCATCGTGGACCTGAGCGCCTTTTATTTCGACGTGCTCAAGGACCGGCTGTATATCTCCGCGCCAAAGTCGCAGGCGCGCCGCAGCGCGCAGACCGCGATCTGGCGCATCGGTGAGGTGCTGGTACGAATGCTGGCGCCGATCATGAGTTTCACTTGCGAAGAAATCTGGCCCTATCTGCCGAAGGTTGCTGCGCGCACAGAGACAGAGAGCGTGCATCTTGCGCAGTTTCCGGTAACAGCCGACATTCTGGGCGGAGCCGCGATTCCCCCGACTGATTCGAAATCAGACGAGGAGTGGGCAACCCTGCGCGCGGTCCGCGACGAGGTGCTCAAGGCCCTGGAGGAAGCTCGCAACAACAAACTGATCGGCACCGGGCTCGAGGCCCAGGTGGCGATCACGGCGTCGGATCCGGTGTACTCGCTGTTGCAGCGCCATGCGAGCGAACTACGCTACCTGTTCATCGTTTCGGCAGTCACGCTCGCGCAGGGCTCGGGCAACGGGAGCGGCGGCGTGCACATTGGAGTAATGAAGGCCGATGGCGCCAAGTGCGAGCGCTGCTGGAATTATTCCACGCGCGTTGGCGAAGACAAGACGTATCCCACAGTTTGCGAGCGCTGCAGCGCGGTGCTGAAAGAACTGGAATCGCAACGCTAATTGATGAAGACTCCTTCGGCGCGCACCGTCCACTTTCTGCTCGCTCTGCTGGTCACTCTGCTCGACCGGTGGACGAAGCGGCTGGTGGCCACGCACATCGCGATGTACGGGCATATCCAGATCATTCCCGGATTCTTCCGAATCACGCATACGGAAAATACCGGCGCGGCCTTCAGCCTGTTCGCCGACTCTCCCTCGCATTGGAAGGCCGGGCTGCTGATCGGGTTCTCGGTGATCGCCATGGTGATCGTGTCTGTGTTGCTCTGGAAGCAGTCGTGCGCGCTCACCACCACGGGGATCGCGCTCTCGCTGATTCTGGGCGGCGCAGTGGGAAATCTTTGGGACCGCGTGACCAGCGGGCGGGTCGTGGATTTTCTGCTGTTTTACGTGAAGCAGTATCAGTGGCCGGTCTTCAATCTGGCCGATAGCGCGATTGTGGTCGGCGCGGCCTTGCTGGTGATCGAGATTCTGTTTCACAAATCGACGCCGGATGAAACGCCGGGGATCTAGCCAGCGTCCGAGGCCCTGCAGGGGCTCAAAAGCCCACAGGACCCTAGCAGTCCTCCTCACCGCAAATCTTTGACCACGAAGGACACGAAGGTTCACGAAGGACCCTGTGACCTGGATTCCTTCGTGAACCTTCGTGTCCTTCGTGGTTCCCGCTTTGGGTCTCTCTTTCTGAAATTGTGACGGATGACCTGGACTTCGGACAGGAAAATGGCTAAGTAAGGAAATCGGCTGCTGGTTCGATCCGCGCTGATCCGCGTGAATCCGCGGCGAAGAAGTTTCTTCTAATCCGCGCCCTAGAACGTGAGTCTTTCTTAACCTAAAGGGGATCGACGGGCCCGCCGATAGGACAAACAGGAGACTCTCACTATGGTTAGCCCGATCAGCCACGCAACGCCTGCGCAGCCCGCTGCTCAAGCCCCAGCAGCACAACCGACATCGTCCAAAGCGGCGCCGCAGCTCAGCGCCCAGGACACAGTGCATATCAGCAATGCCGCCACGGCGCTGTTGCAGGAGTCTTTGGAGACTTCCGTGCAGACCGCCAAAGAAGCCAACGCGGGTGACGCCCAAGCCATAAGGCTGCAGGCCAGGCATGCTCCTGCCAAGGTGCACGCGAAGTAGGCTCTCTAGCCCAGAAACCAGCAATCGTTCAGCGACGGCCCCTAACAGTTTGCTGAAACACCCACGATTCTGTCTTGTCTTGAAAGGGCGCGGCTTCAAGCCGCGCCGTAAGTCTGAGGGGAACCTCAGCCGTTCAAAATACTCTTTCCGCAACCTCCCTAAGGCGCTCCATACAGCTGTTTGTAGACGGCGGTGTTGCGCATGATGGCCTGCACGTACTCGCGCGTCTCGGTGAACGGGATGGACTCGACGAACTCGGGGGCATCGCGATACTGGCCCTGTCCCATCCATTCCTCGACGCGGTCGGAGCCAGCGTTGTAGGCGGCCAAAGCTTGTTCGAACGATCCCCCAAACTTGTCGACCATGCCGCGGAAGTAACGCGTCCCCAGTTGCAGATTGACTGCCGGAGTAAACAACTGGGTCGGGTTGTAGCGCCTCATGTCCACCTCGTGGGCGACAACCTTGCCGGTCCTGGGCAGCAGTTGCATGAGGCCCACGGCGTTGGCTCGCGAAACGGCGAGCGGATTGAATTCCGATTCCTGCCGGATCAGCGACGCCACGAGATAGGGATCGAGGCCGTTGGCCACGGAAAATCTTTTCAAATCAGACCAGTAGGGGCGCGGAAACAGTGCCTCCCAGTACGCGCGCGGCAATGTCGGAATCTCGACCGCGAAATAGCTGGGAACGGAATGCTTCATCACTTCGATGGCGCGATCATAGTGGCCGGTATCGATATAGAGCTGGGCGGTTTCTGACGGGCCCCAGTTGCCGCCATCGGCGCTGGCCGCCGCCTGCAATTCGCGGACGGCGAAATCCACCAGGCCGCCGTTGCCCAGCAACTCCGCTTTCTGCAGGTGGAGATCGTCTGCGGGCGGTTCCGAGAGCGTCACTTTCTCGCCGTGTTCGAGCGGCGGGATGTGGTCGAGCAGCGGATATTGTCCGGCCGGGTCGGCGGCCTGAGGAAGTTTCTTCAGGCGTTCGCGGCCCAGTTCGGCGTAGTAATAGTTGCGGAAGCGGTCGGATAATTTCTGGTAATAGGCCCGCGCCATCCCGGGCTGGTTGTCTTCTTCCGCCAGGCGCGCCCGCCAATACAGAGCCGCGGAGGTCTCGTTGGCTCCGGGATACATCGCTATCTGTTCGTCGAATAACTTTTTTGCATCGTCGTTCCGTCCCATGCGCAGAGTAAGCCACGCCGTCTTCCAGTGCGCGTAGGAGGCGCGCGAGCCGTTGGGAAAACGCTGCTGCAGCTCGCGAAAGGCGTCGAGCGACTGTTCGTACTCGTGATGCACCAGATGCAGATTCGCCACCGAGAGCAGCGCCTGCTCCAGCCATCCGCTCGTGGGAGCGAGTTGCCGCAGTTCGTCCACCGTGCTGTAGAACGCGGCATTTTCGTCCGACGCCCAGGCAACCTCTCCGAGAATGTACAGCCGGTGCGCACTTTGATCGGCAGTCGCGCCCGCGAGCGTGGTCAGTTCGGCTTTGGCTTCGCGGTTGCGGCCGCTGCGGTAGAGCGCGTCGGCCAGCGCGAGTTCCGCTCCCGGACGTGATTCCACACTGGCATGGCTGGCGAGTTCACGATATTCGTCCGCGGCGTCGTTGTAGCGCTTGGCCTTCATTAGCAAGTCGGCGCGCGTCTTGCGCTGGGCCGGGGTTGCGAGCGGCAGCGACGGAAGTTTTTTCAACTCGGCATACGCCGCGTCGGCTTCGGGCGCGGTTGGCATGTTGTAGTAGACATTTGCTAGGGCTTCCGCCGCCTTCGCGTGCTGGCCGAGAGCTGCATAGGCTCTGCCGATCGCCAACTCGACGTCGGACCTGGCGGGCAGTCGGTCCTTTTCCAGAAGTTCCGCGGCTTCGGCGGCGCGTCCTTCGCTCATCAGCGCGTTCGCATAGCTCAGGTGCGCGTCGCGAATCAGCAACGAATCGGGATAAGTCGCGTCGAAGTTGGCCAGCGCGGCCAGGCCTTCGGCCTGGCGTCCAGTCTGCAGGTAGCAGGTTCCCAGGTGGTAAGCGACGTAGTCTCCCAGATCGCCAGCCAGCGGCTTGGCGCGGTTCAGGGGGTCAACCGCTTTGGCATACTCATGGTCGAGGAAGTGCGCATAGCCCACGACAAGCCAGGCCAGCGCTCCCGCATCTTCTTTGGAATGGGCGCGGGCGTAGGCTTCCACTCCGGCATAGCCCGCCGGGGAACGGTCTTGAATCAACTGCTGCGCCATGAGGCGCAAGGTGGTCGACGCGACGAAGGCCTGGCGGATACGGCGCACGCGGGGAGACATGGGCCGATGTCGCTTTGCCGCTGCGGAATGATTTCCCGCCGTGCCAGCCTTCTTGGCGGGAGTATGAATGCCCGCGGGCTTCGGGGCTGCGGAAGATTTCGGGTGCGAAGGTTTGTGCGGGGCCGAGGCCTTCGGAGCCGACTGATCCTGCGTCTTGTCCGGCGCGGGCACAGCCTGTTTGTCGGGAGTATCCGAAGCCGCGGGAGAACCTTGCTGTGGGAATGCCCACGCCGCCGAACATGTGCCACTCACGAGCCCGTACAGCAAGCTCAGCGCGAGCACCCACCACCACTTGAGACCCAATCGAACCACCTTCGTATTTTTCGCGCGGAGACGCGAAGAGCAGAACCTGTAATGAGATTTTAGAACTGTTTCGTTGATCTGGGCTACGGGAGAGCGACCCTCAGGGGCTAAAGCCCGGCCCTTCCCAAAACCAATTTTCGAAGCCTTACTTGCGGAAGTTGGCTCCCATGACTGAGGTGTCGTCTTCCGCCAGGCTGCGCAGGACTTCCTTCTGGAAATAGTCTCCACTGGCTGCTGCGGTATTCCCGTAGCGCTTCTGAAAGGTGGAGCGGCTCTTTTCAATGTCTTCTTTCAGGCGATCGTAGAGGTCCTTGTTGCGGCGGCCTTCGGCCACCTTCGCCTGGTTGTAGAGCTTGATCTCATCCACCAGCAGGCGGGCGAAGCGCTGCGCTTTGCGGTGGGTGTCGGCGTCATCGGGAGACATCCCGGCGAACGGGTCGGCGGCGGTGGCCGGCGCGGATGCTGCCGCATTGGCGGCGCGCGCGACTTCGACAACCTCGGCAGCCGGCTCTGGTTCGGGCGCAGCTTTCGGCGCGATATGTTTCGGAGTGTGGGCCGCGAACGGATCGGAGAAGGAACTGACGGCCTGCACCGGCGCCACGACTGGGGCTGCCCCGCTGGTAGCCGCGTCTGCGATCTCCTTGTTCATCTGCTTACGCAGAGCAGTCACTTCCAGCCACGCGCTCGTGGTCAGCACCAGCACTTCCAGGGACGGACCGTCGAGCACGCCCTCGGCGCCGCCGTCGGCATAGAGCACGGCAGCCACTTTATCTTTGAGGACCAGAGGCAGCACCATGAGCTGCTCGTTCTCAGGTCCGCCAAACTGCTTCACGAACCGCGGGTCCATTTCGGCAATGTTGGCCGGAGCTACCACCCGGTTCTGATAGGCATGGGCCGCGGGCCCCGTCGTGAGGTCGAGCGGAAAGTCCTTGACGGCATCTTCCCCGCCCAAGCCGCGACACTGCCATCCGCTGGCCGTCCCAGCTTTCACCACGAAGAGCGCGATGCGCGAGCCATAGGCGCTGCCCGCTTCGAGCAAGGCGCGGAGAATTTCTTTTTGCGTCGTTCCGGCGTGAATGGTGGCGATCGCCTGCACCAGATTGGCGTGCGCGTGACTGCCTTGAACCGGGCTTCCCGCGCCTGTTTCCGCTGGGACGGCCGCAGGCAATTCCGCCAGAACGCGGCCCACCAACTCGGCCTGCAACTTGGGAAGTTGGCGCTCGAAAACCTGCGCCACCGCACGCTCGACGATTTGCTGGAGTTCCTTGCTATCCGCCATGCTCAGAGAACCGTTCCTGAATCTTACGCTGCCACCGCGCACTCCCGAAACGATACTGCCCTAACTGCTGATTATACGGCACTTGTACGCCCGCATGAGAGTACTTCGGTACCTGTTCGTCCGGGTCAAATCCGGCCTCTTGCACTCTATCGCAAAGTTTTCATGCCGCCTACGTCAAAGCTGTTGCGCAAACCAGTGGGTTACCAAGTAGAATAACAGTTCGATTTCGTGATTACTGCATGGGATCGCGGGAGCGTTAGCTCATCACGTTTTTGATTTACCGGAAAATACTGCATCGCCAAGCGAATGGGAGCCATCCAAAACAAACTAGCAGGGCCTGTCAGTGAAGAACTGACGCTGGTACAGGCCGCCAAGCGGGGCGACGACTCAGCCTTTGAAGAGTTGGTGCGGCGCTACGACCGCAACGTTTTCCGGATCGCGCAGCACATCACGCAAAACCGCGAAGACGCGGAAGACGTGGTGCAGGAAGCGTTCCTGAAAGCCTACGGCAACCTGCAGCAGTTCCAGGAGCAGTCGAAGTTTTACACCTGGCTGGTGCGGATTGCGGTCAACGAAGCGCTGATGAAGTTGCGCCGGCGCAAGCCGGAACGCACGGTTTCGCTGGACGAAGATATTAGAACGGAAGACGACTCCCTGCCCCGCGAGATTGCGGACTGGAGCCCGAATCCGGAGCAGCAATACACGCAGTCGGAGTTGCGGGAGATTTTGAGCAAGACCATCCAGGGCTTGCCCCCGGGCTTCCGGACGGTGTTTGTGCTGCGGGATGTAGAAGGACTTTCGACGGAAGAGACCGCGGCGGCGCTGGAGTTAAGCGTGCCCGCGGTAAAGTCGCGGCTGTTGCGGGCTCGCCTGCAGCTGCGCGAGCGGTTGGGACGATACTTTCAACGAAGAGAGAATGGCGATGGCAAAAGTGGTGAGGCCAAGCGGGCCGAAGTCAAAACGGGCGATGCACCTAGCGGAGATGGCAACCAGTGAAATGCTCTGAATTTCTGACCGAGCTGACCAATTATCTGGACGGCGTCCTCGACGAAAAAACCAAAGTTGAGTTGGAAAACCATCTTTCCTGGTGCCACAACTGCTATGTCGTCTGCGACACAACCAAGAAGACCATCGAGATTTACCGCGACTCCCAACTCTACGAACTGCCCGAAGATCTGCGCAGCCGGCTGCGATCCGCGATCATGACCAAGTGCCAGCAACAGAAAAAGCGCGGTCCCCAAAGCGTGTAACGTGTAGCGTGTAGCGTGTAGCGTGTAGCGTCTAAAGATCGTGTCTGAATACTTGTGAGCGCTGTGAGCCGGCTCACTGCCACTGCCTCCACCGGAGCATTAGCATTCCGGCATGCCGAATCGAGTTTGTCCCTGGTGGTTAGGCTATTTGCTGGCCAGCCCGCTGCGGCGCTGGATGCAGGATCCCACAGAAATTCTCAGCCCTCATATGCGCGAAGGAATGACTGTGCTCGAACCCGGGCCGGGCATGGGTTTTTTCACCATTCCGCTGGCGCGTCTGGTAGGTTCGTCGGGCCGCGTTGTGGCCGTGGACCTGCAAGAGAAAATGATCGCTGGCTTGAAACGGCGTGCCGCCAAGGCAAATGTGCTCAACCGCATCGACGCGCGTTTGAGTCCAGCCGAGAGCATGGGTCTCGACGATCTGGCGGGCAGGGTGGACTTCACCCTGGCGTTCGCGATGGTGCATGAATTCCCCGATGCAGGGCGATTCTTCCGCGAAGTTGCCCGGGCGTCAAAGTCGGGCGCGCTGCTGCTGCTGGCCGAGCCGCGCGGGCACGTGGACGATGTGAAATTCGTCGCGGAGCTGACGGCCGCGGCGGAGGCAGGGTTCGAACTTAGCGCCCGTCCGGTTATCCGGCGAAGTCACGGCGCGTTGCTTGTGAAACTTGTGTAGGGTCGATGCCTAGCTTGAGGGCGGACTCAAACTTTCAGGCAAATCCATGTCAAACTTGCGCCGCACTTCTTGGCGCAACCAGGTTTCGGCTTCGGGCAGCGTACGGAAGGCGCGCGTGGACCATCCCGGCCGCTCGGTCAGCATCTCCCACATGCGGGTCATTCCAAAACCATGATCGTAAGGAACCACGATGGCGGTGACCAGCTCGGGCAGTACGGCCGCCAGGCGATCGTCCTGGCGCCGGATGGCGCGGATTTCATCCGGAGAGATATCCATCTTTGTATCGGTCTCGTCGATGAGCAGCCAACGTACGCCCCGGTAACTCTCGGAACTTAGGACGCGCTCATTGTTGGCGATGAGTTCCTTGCCGGTGAGGACGCCGCGACACACCCAGAGTCGCCCCATGCCGTCTTGCAGAATATGAGTTTCGATCGGCATGGGCGAATTATATATGCGCACCAGTTGGACCCAGTCTGGTTGTGTGAAACGTTTTTGCTCCTCCTGTAACTATATTCAGTACAAGGCTTTCGGGGTATTTTCCTATTTTGGCGCTTTGGTCAGCGAAAACCCGAAACCGTTTGCTCCATTCCTGAATCTAACTGTTTATGATCGCCAGTACGGACAGTCAGGGTACGGGCGAGTAGACTGAAACCAGGGGCCGAGCCAACCAGCTCGCATGTGGAAGGTGAAACATGATTGCAAAATTGATTGATGCAGTTTTCGGTTGCAGACACGCGCGTTACAGCTTTCCAGTAACCATCCGCGGAAAAGCACGGCGCCCCCAAGCCGCGGCTTTGACCGGAACCTATGTCGCGTGTTTGGATTGCGGCAGGGAGTTTCCCTACGACTGGCAGGAAATGAAAGTCATCACTTCACCCGAGCGTCATCGCGAACGCCTCGCCGAACTCGCCAAGCACGCCGCGTAAGGGCACGGATCGCTGCGCGACCAGACGCTATGCGCTGGGGTGTAGCTGAGAGGTGCTGCTGACAAGATCAAGAGTAACGGTGGTTTCTTCCCGTCCCCAGAGCCGCAGGCAACCTGCCTGCGGCTCGCCGCTTTTTATGACTGCATTTCTGATTTCAGACGCCGAAAAGGGACTCCGAGCGGCTCCGGAAAAAATCGCTCATCGAGCCATGCAACCACGGGGGCTGAAGCCCGCATGGCTTGTGCTCGCTTACGCGGCACTGAAAGGGCCGCTCTTCCACGTCATTGCCGGCGGCGCAGCCACCACCCTATTCGCTTTCGGCAGAGCCAAACGAATCCTTGTTCTCGTGACCGGTCGTCGGTGCCACCGTGGAAGAGCGGCCCTTCCAGGGCCGCGTTGGAGAAGGAAAATGAATGTGGGCTTTTAGCCCCAGTGGTCGTCTTTTGACGCAGCCTTGAAAGCGCCGCTCCTGCACGGTGTTTTGTGGGCAGAAAATCTCAGCGTACCGGATAGTCTGCCGGGATGGGCACCGGAACTCGTTTATCCAGAGGAACGAATTCCCTCTCGCCATGACCGGTGTAGACCTGGCGAGGGCGCGCGATCTTCTGCTCGGGATCGGTGATCAGTTCCTGCCACTGGGCCAGCCATCCCGCGGTGCGCGGAATCGCGAACAGCACAGTAAACATTTCCGGCCGGAAGCCCATCGCTTGGTACATGATGCCGGAGTAGAAGTCGACGTTGGGATACAGTTTGCGCTTCACGAAATAATCGTCTTCCAGAGCGATGCGCTCCAACTCCAGCGCGATGTCGAGCTTGGGACTGCGTCCCGTAACCTGGAAGACTTGCTCCGCGCTCCAGCGGATGATCTTCGCCCGGGGATCGTAATTCTTGTAGATGCGGTGACCGAAACCCATCAGCTTGATCTGGCCGTCCTTCACCCGCTTGATGTAGGCCGGGACGTGATCTTTGGAGCCGATCTCGTCGAGCATCTTCAATACCTCTTCATTGGCGCCGCCGTGCAGAGGTCCGGCCAAGGCCGACGCAGCCGACGCCACCGAAAGATATGGATCGGCCTGCGAGCTGCTCACCGAGCGCATGGCGTTGGTGCTGCAGTTCTGCTCGTGGTCGGCGTGCAGAATAAACAGAATGTCGAGCGCGCGCGCAATCGCGGGATTGGCCACGTACTTGGGCTCGACCATCTTCCACAACATGTTCATGAAGTTTTCGGTGTAGCTCAGATCGTTGTCGGGATACACGTACGGGAATCCAACATTGTGCCGGTACGACATGGCCGCGATGGAAGGCACTTTACCGATGAGGCGCTGGATCTGGTGCATGCGGTTCGCCGGATCGTGCACGTGCTTGGCGTCGGGATACACGCTCGACAAGGCCGCAATCGTGCTCACGAACATCGCCATCGGATGCGAAGAGTAGCGGAAACCCTCCATAAACTTCTTGGTGGTTTCGTGCAGCATGGTGTGATGGGTGATGTTGTGGACCCAGTCCTTTAGCTCTTTCTCGGTGGGCAGGTCGCCGAAGAGGAGAAGATAGGCGACTTCCAGGAACGTGCAGCGCTCTGCCAGAACTTCAATGGGATATCCGCGATAGCGCAGAATCCCCTTATCGCCGTCAATGAAGGTGATGGCACTCTTGCACGACGCCGTGTTCATGAACGCGGGGTCGTAGGTCATCAGTCCGAAATCGTCAGAGCTGGTTTTGATCTGGCGCAAATCCATGGCCCGGATGGTGCCGTTGTCGACGGGGACGGTGTAGGTCTTGTTCGTGCGATTGTCGGTGATGGTGATTGTGTTCTCTGGCATAGGAATATTCCACCTTTATCCGCGGGCGCTGAATTCGAGCATAGCCAAGCGTAAGTCCGTCCCCAAGTCCAATCTGTGATCAGGATCACAGCCGACTGTGAGGCATGTCCCAACCCGCAATTCTATGCCAAATCCCGCTTCCTCGTAGGATGCAAACTTTGCCTCACCGTGCCGGACGAGCACGAGGTTGAACCAGCAGCGATTCGCGAGGCTTGTGAAACTGACAAAACAAATCCGGCAGCCGAAGCTGCCGGATTTGGGTTTACCGGAACAGGTTGGTTCCTCTTAGTTCGACTTAGTTCGACGAATCATCCCGCCGCTTCAGCGTTGGACGGTCATCATCGCTTTTCGTATCGCCCGACTTGTCGCTGGGATTCGACGTACGCCGCAAGCTGGGCTTGCTGGAGTCTTTGTCGTCGAGCACTTTGTGCTTGTTCTCAATCGCCGCCAGCCGCGCCTTGACTTCATCAAACTCGGACGTGGTCACTACGTACTGTTGTTTGGCAGGGAGAATCTTGCGAATCTCTTCCTGCGATTTCTCGATGCGATCCGGAGTCTGCGGGTGGCTATCGAAGGCTTTCGACAGCGTGCCGGGTTTCTTCTTCTCCATGGCCTGAATCTTTTCGAAGAACGAAACGAAGGCCGACGGATCATAGCCGGCGCGGTACATATACTCGATGCCCAGGTAGTCCGCTTCCGCTTCGAAGCCACGCGAGAAGTGCAGGAACGTCAGCGGAATGCCGAGGCCCATGCCTTCATAAATCCCGTAGCCGAGCGCTCCGCCCATGAAGATGGCGGGCAGCGAAGCGATCTGCAGCAGGTTGAGGCGAGTCATTTCGCGCCCGTAGTGGCACGCCGACACGTGAGCGATCTCGTGCGCCATCACGCCCGCCATTTCCGCTTCTTCGTCGGCGGCCAGAATAAGGCCAGAATTCACATAGAAAAATCCGCCAGGCAAAGCCATGGCGTTGACCACATCGGAATCGATGACCTTGATGGTGAACGGAACCTGCGCGTCGGAATTGCGCACCAGGTTCTGTCCGATCCGGTTCACATACTCGGTGACCACCGGATCGTTGACCAGTTTGATCTGCGATTCGACCATCTGGGCGTAGCGCCGCCCCTGGGCGACCTGGCCTTCCACGCTGTACCAGTTGCCCACTCCCCGTCCGCAGCCCACGTTGCGGTTCCCTACGGCATCGACGTCGGTCTTGCCGCCGTCGTGCTTGATCTGGCTGTCATCGGCCGTCGGCAAGGTTGCAGGCGCCTGCTTGGGCGCATTCTGCACGTCGCCGGACTTCGGCTGATCCTTGTCTTCATCGGAAACTTGCGCAAACGTCCAGGATCCCACGCTGAACGCCGCCACTGCCGTCGCGATTGCCAGCCATCTGAGTTTCATAGGGTACTCCTTGAGCTTGATTATACGCCCGGTCTGGAAGACACCAAGGCCCAATCTTGGTCCGTAAAAGTTAGGTCCGTAAAGTTAGACGCAGCAGGCCCGGTTTTGGGTTATCCGGAGGAGTCGATAAAGCGCCTGGCTGATCAAACCGGCAGGTTGGCAGCGTTTACTCCACAGCTGATTTTCTATCGACTGGGATGACGCATGACTGGGTTGACGCAAGTAAGCGGGTTCGCTTGCTACCGATTCGCCCTTTCCATGGGAAGACCATCGATATTTCCGCGCCATCGCTTCGCTTTCTGATTGACTTTCTCTTCCTATCGGCTGATCCTGAAGACTACATGGCAGCTCAATGGACATTGAGACATTTTGATGACCTAAGTCCTTTGAGCGGAAGATTTTACCCCTAAGTTGTTGTGGCCCTGAGATTACTTTGCGTTTTTCCCCTAAGTCGATGATTCCAATAGACCGGGGGGAGGGGGGAGGGGGGAGTAACCAAAAAGTAAACCCCGTCCCAAATCGGAAATCAAACTGAACGCCCGCCTCGCAGCACCCGCCAGCCTTAGGTTCTCCTTCGTGAACCTTCGTGTCCTTCGTGGTTCCAGTTCTTCGTGGTTCCAGTTCTTGATGTTTTGACAAATCGGCGCTCAACCTCAACAATCATCCGCGATCGCAAGGAGCCGCCCATGCTCGACCGCCGCCATTTCCTTTCCGCCGCTGCCACCGGAGTCGCCGCCCTGTCGTCATCGTCGTTGGCCTTGCGCAGCAACCTGTTCGCCCAACTCGAAAAGACTCCACCACTGCCCGACCACTCGTTGCTCGACAAAGATGAAGACGCCTTCTGGGCTGGAATGCGCCGGCAATTCATCATCCCCGAGGACGAGATCTACCTGAACAACGGCACCGTCGGATCGAGTCCCGCGCCCGTGTTGCGCGCCATTTTCGAGGGCTACAACACCACCGAAAAAATGGACCAGCAGGATCCCGAAGATTATCCGATCTGGGGATACGCGGCCTGGAACGAGTTCCGCGACCCGCTCGCCCAATTTGTGGGCTGCAAGCGCGACGAGATTGCCCTTTTGCGCAACGCCACCGAAGCCAACAGCTACATCGCCAACGGCATCGACATGAAGCCCGGCGACGAAGTGCTGATGACCGACCAGGAGCATCCCGGAGGCGAACATCCCTGGGACTTGAAGGCCAAGCGCTACGGCATCGTGATCAAAAAGGTCACGCTTCCCCGCCCCGTGAAAGATGCTGCCCAGGTGCTGAACCTGTTCAACGACGCGATCACGCCGCGGACGCGGATGTTGTTCTTCAGCCACATCACGACATTTTCGGGAGTTGTATTGCCGGCGAAGGAACTGTGCGCGCTGGCCCGCACCAAAGGGATTCTCTCGGCGGTCGATGGAGCGCACGTTCCGGGCATGATGCGGTTGAACATCAGCGAAATTGGGTGCGACATGTACTCGTCGAGCCCGCACAAATGGCTGTTCGCGACCAAAGGCTCCGGATTTCTATATGTCCGCGACCAAGTGATGGACCGCCTGTGGTGCACCATCGCCACCGAAGGCTGGGATGATACGAAGCTTCGCGCCGAACGCTTCCAGCGCATTGGCAGCTCGAACGTGCCCGCGCTGTGGGGATTGCGCGCCGCTCTCAAGCTGGCGAATGACATTGGCATGGAGCGTATCGAGCACCGTCACCGTCATCTGGCCGACTACATTCTCGACGAAATGAAGAAGCGCGGAGCGGAGAGTTGGACTTCGCCCGATCGTGCGCTGCGCTGCGCGATTGTAAGCGTCAACGTGCCGCCGGTGCCGCGCATGGAACTGGAGAACTGGATGTGGAAGACGCACAAGATCCGCATCCGTGGCGGAGATCCGCACAAGCTGCGGCTCTCGACTCCGTATTATTTGCAGAAGAAGGATATCGACCGGTTTCTGGAGAAGTTCGACGAGTACAAGCGGGAGAAGAAAGCGGCGTAGGCGAATTCACCACGGAGGCACAGAGTCACGGAAAGTTCTTCTTCTTGTATTCTCCGTGCCTCGGTGGCTCCGTGCTCCAACAGTACTCACATCCTTAGTCGTAGTACTCCAGCCCCAGGTGCGTGATCAGTTCCTCGCCCTTCAAGTGCCGCAGCGTGTTCTTCAGCTTCATCAACTGGATGAAGAGATCGTGCTCCGGATACAGGCCTGGAGGCGTCATGGGCGACTTGAAGTAGAAGCTGAGCCACTCCTGAATGCCCAGGCCACGCAACGCGGTGCAGCGCTTCGCCAGATCGAGGAACAGAACCAGGTCGAGCACGATGGGCGCGGCCAGGATGGAGTCGCGGCACAGGAAGTCGACTTTGATCTGCATGGGATAGCCGAGCCATCCGAAGATGTCGATATTGTCCCAGCCTTCTTTGTTGTCGCCGCGCGGCGGGTAATAGTTGATGCGGACTTTGTGGAAAATATTTCCATAAAGTTCGGGATAAAGTCCGGGCTGCAGGATGTGCTCCAGCACGCCGAGTTTGGATTCCTCCTTGGTTTTAAAAGACCCGGGATCGTCGAGCACCTCGCCGTCGCGGTTGCCGAGGATGTTGGTGGAATACCATCCGCTCAGCCCGAGCAGGCGGGCTTTGAACGCGGGCGCCAAAACCGTCTTCATCAGGGTCTGGCCGGTTTTGAAATCCTTGCCGCAGATGGGCGCTTCGTTCTTGCGGGAAAGTTCGAGCATCACGGGCAGGTCGACGGTTAAGTTGGGCGCGCCGTTGGCGAATGGGACGCCTTCCATGAGAGACGCGTAGGCATAGATCATGGAGGGCGCGATCATTTCGTCATTCTCGCGCAGCGCTTTCTCGAAGGACTTCACCGACTGGTGCGCCTCCGTGGGCTCGATGTAAGACTCGGTCGACCCGCACCACATGGTGATCAGGCGGCTGGCGCCGCTGGTTTTGCGGAAGTCGCGGATGTCGTCGCGGAGTTGCTCGGCGAGATCCATCTTCGTTTTGCCCTTCTTCACGTTGGGGCCATCGATCTTCTTGACGTAGTTATGATCGAACACGGCGGCGCGCGGCGTAATGGTGGACAGAAACGGCTTTAACTGCTCGAGCAGGCGGTAGTCGAGCACGCCCGCGTTTGACGCGGCTTCGTACATGTTGTCTTCGAAGATGTCCCAGCCGGTGAAGACCAGATCGTCGAGCGTGGCGAGCGGGACGAACTCCTTGATCTTGGGCGAACGGCCGTCGGTGCGTTTGCCGAGGCGCACCGTGCCCATTTGGGTGAGCGATCCGATGGGCTTGGCGAGGCCTTTGCGAATGGCCTCGACGCCAGCGACGAAGGTGGTCGCCACCGCGCCCATGCCGGGGATCAGGACGCCGAGTTTGCCTTTTGCGGGTTCAATGGTGCCGGTTTCGGTCTTTGATGAGGAGCGTTTTGTGCTACTGGTTCTAGCCGCCAGTTTCATCTCGCGCGTGGCGCGCTCGGCGTGAGCAAGGGCGGTTTCACGATGCTCGTGTTCACGGGCTGCTGCGGAATTTGCGAACTGTTTGCGATGGCGGCGGCCGTCGGCATCCCACCAATCGGCCATGAAAACTCCCGGACGTTTTTGATACATTGGTTCTCCCTTGTGGTGGCGGTGGCTGGTCACCGTCACTGCCACTGGACATACTCTCACTCTCTGGTGAGTTTGGCAAACGCACGCGGCCAAACGTGGAAAGTTCCGGTTCAACGGTGCCGCTGGCGCAGTGAGCGGAGAACTTGTCCGGCGAGTTGCGTGATAGAGTCGCCGGGCTTCGCCCAGGCGAGACGGCCGAGGCGGCCGTCGCCACATGTGGCGTTACTTTTGTACCGCGAGGCGCGCGAATCACTTCGATAGATTTTTTGCGTTGGACTGTTGCACTGATTGTGTTGCATAGTGGAATCACTTCGCAGCTGGCTCTGCAGCCAGTCCCGCGAAGTTGCTGTTTGTATGCCAGCCGTGCCGCGGCATGCAATTCTTTTTGACCCTGTTGATCTCCACCTCAATCTGAGCCCACGCCAATCGGACTCGCGCCGGTAGTGTGCTCTTCAGACTGGTCTTCACACCGATCTTCAGATGAAGACATAAGGAGATTCCATGAAAACGATTCGCAACTACATTTATGCCGCGATGCTCGCGGCCAGTGCTCTCAACTTTACGCCCACCCTGGCTTCGGCCCAGGAGGCGGCGCACGGCAAGTTCACGCTCACCCACGAAGTTCACTGGGGAAACGCCAAACTTCCCGCGGGAGACTATATGTTTTCCTTCAATCCCGACAACGGTTCCCGCCTGCTCAGTCTGAGCAAGGTTAGCGGAACGCCTGCCGGGTACCTGGTGCTGGTACCGGGTATGGAGGATGCAAAATCGTCGGGGCTGAACCGGCTGGTTCTCGAAGCCACGCCCAACGGCACCTACGTGAGCGCCATGCAGCTGCCCGAGTTCGGCATCACGCTGGATTTCGCGGTGCCGTCGCACACAACGGAGAGACACATTGCCAGAGCCGGTGCCACGGCTGCGGCAGGTCAGTAGTCTCTGCCGGCTAGAAACTCAGGGCGGATAGCGAACCGGCTATCCGCCCTTGATTTTTTGCGCAGGTGATATCGATTGGGGCGATTGTGGGCGGCGATTCCGCAAGAGGATCAAAGTCAAAACCGGCGGGCGAGGGCGCCCGCCCCACATGTTCGTCCCACCCTATGTGGGCTGGAGTTGGGAGTTGCCGCGGACGTCGTCGCTGAGCACGATGGCTTCGGCAATTTCCTTCATGGGCCTGCGCTTCTGGCGGCTCTGGCGTTGCAGGGCCAGGTAGGCTTGCTCTTCGTTGAGGCCGAGATCACGCTGCAGAATGCCTTTGGCGCGCTCAACAATTTTTCTGGTCTGGAGTTGTTCGGCGAGCGAGGAGTTGGCTTCCTCGAGGCGTGCGAGTTCAAGCTCGGCGCCCACCAGAAATCCAATGGCGGAAATCATACGAATTTCGCGACGGCGGTAGACGTGATGCTGGCGATGCTGCAGGTTGATGACGCCGACCACGCGGCCGCGGCACATCAGGGGCACCGAGAGGAACGCTTCGTAGCTGTCTTCCGGCAACTCGTGGAAAAACTGGAAGCGGGGATCGTGGGCCGCGTCCTCAGGAATGGCCACCGGTTCGCGATGCTCCGCGACCCATCCGGTAATGCCTTGTCCAACGCGGAGTTTCAGGCGGTCGACCACGTCAGGATGCGGGTTCTTGGAGGCGCGAAGAACGAGTTCGTCGCCTTCGAGTATGTAGATTAAGCAGGAGTCACATTTGACCAGCGCGGAAGCAAACTCGACCACGCGGGTCAGAACATCGTGAAATCCGTCTGCTGTACCGAGGCGAATGCTGATTTCGTGCAGTACATCTAGGTGTGATTCCTCAACAGATATTAAGGGTTCCATGCAGTACATTATCGATCGTGTTGCGATTATGTCTAATTCCAAATTTTGATGGGCGACATAAAGGATTTCCGTCGTGATTGTTACCAAGGTTTAACATCTTTTGCGGAGTTTGCGCATCCGATTGCGGATGGAAGGAATGGGAAGGTACCCGCGAACTCGCAGCGAATTCTCGGCGAGCCGGGAGTGTAGTTGAGATTTATTCTTTCGCCCCGCTGGGGCTCGACTCAATTCCCGTTTGACACCCACGGCTTGCGCCGTGGGCTGAATTCTTGCGCGGCTCCGCGGCTGGTCTCGGCCATCCGCTAGCGCGCGGGGACGGCTAGAAACCAGACCAGCAATCCGAAGAGGAGCAAGGTGCCGATCAGAGAGAACGCGGCGTGCAGCGGGTGGAAGTGGAAATAAGGATTCCGATTGAGACGAGATCGTGTCGCCAGCATAAGACCTCCTTGGCACGTGCAACGAGTGCGAACGGACGTCCTGTCTGGTTCTATTCTCCCACTTTTTGAGGTGGAGGGCGCCTGTTTTTTGTGCCCCTGTGTTACACCATTCAAATGCCTGAAAAAATTGCCCTGGTTACCGGCGCGTCCAGCGGTTTTGGATTGCTCACATCGATTGAACTGGCGAAAGCGGGATTCCGCGTGGTGGCGACCATGCGCGATCTGGGACGGCGCGAGCGCCTGGACCAGGCTGTGGCGGCGGCAGGAGTCGCGACGCAGGTCGTCGCCGGTAAAATCGAGGTTCGCGCCCTCGACGTTACGAAGTTTGACACGATCCAGGGCTTTGTCGATGGCGTGGTCGGCGACTATGGGCGGCTCGACATACTGGTTAACAACGCGGGATTTGCGGTGGCGGGGTTTGCGGAAGATATCAAGCTGGACGAGTTGCGTCTGCAGTTCGAGACGAACTTTTTCGGGGCGGTTGCGATGACCAAGGCCGCGCTGCCCACGATGCGGCAGCAGCGCTCCGGGCACATCATTCAAGTCTCGTCGATCTCGGGATTGCATGGGTCGGTGACGGTGAGCAGCTATTCGGCGTCGAAGCACGCGCTTGAAGGATGGAGCGAATCGCTGCGGATGGAAGTGAACGCGCTGGGCATCAAAGTTGTGCTGGTCGAGCCGGGAGCGTTTCAGACCGACATCTGGACCCGCGGCGCGGTGATGGGCGAGCAGGCTACGAAGCAGACGTCGCTCAACCTTGCGCGGAGCCAGCGCATGCGGTCCGTGATTGAAAAACTTCCCAAGGCCGATCCCATCGTGGTGGCGCGGCTCATCGTCGCCATTGCGCAGAATCCCAATCCCAAGCTGCGGTACCTGGCGGGACGCGATGCGAAGATCCAGTTGGCGATGAAACGCATCCTGCCCTGGAAGTGGCACGAGAAGGTGATCGCCAGCTTTCTGAAGATCGACGAAAAGCCTTAAACACAGAGGACACGGAGGACACAGAGGAAGAGAATAGAAAATGACACTGCGCGGTTAGGGTTCCTCAGTGTCCTCTGTGGTTAAGGGTTTTTAGGGTTTCGCGTCCAGATCGACGCTCTTCACCGGCAAGTCCCAATGTGCGTCGAGGATTTCGAAGCGGCGCTGCTCTTCGCGCTGGAACGTGTCCTGGTCGGGATACATCTGCTTCTGCAGCGCGGCCTCGTCGAAGGGCTCGTTGGCGACGGTGGCGTTTTTGAAGACGATGGTCACGCGGAAATCCCAGCGGCCGTCTTCGGTAGTGTGATAACGCGGCTGGTTCATCCAGACTTTGGTGATGCGGCCCATCTCGGCTTCTTTTTTCAACACAGGATAGTGGTTCTTCTTGAACAGCTTGAGAAATTCGTCGGCGTGACCCCACTTGGTTTTGTAGTAGTACTCCACGACGAACGGGCGGTCGGCGGGAGCGGACTGGGCGTGGACGGAGATGGGCACAACGACGGCGATGAATAATAAGGCGGCGAGAACGTGGCGCATGAATCCTCCTTGGACTGGGGTGCTTCTGCTTGTACACCAAGGCGCGGTTCGCAGCAATAGGCAGGGGACTGTGTGAGAATTCCCTGACGCGATGGAGACTGCGGTCGCGGTGTAGGGATTCTTCGACTGCGTGGCCGTTCGCTTCGCGACGGACCACTCCGCTCAGAATGACAAGTCTGATATAGCGAGGGGAGATTGACAGAGTTGAACGACAGGCAGGAAATCTTGAAACTTTTTGAAGACGGTGATCGGGCGCTGATTGCTGGCGATGTTGGCGAACTGTCACGCATCTTTGCAGATGACTACGTGCAGCACGACGAATCCGGAGAGGTCTCGACCAAGGCGGATGTGATCGCGAATCTCAGCTCTGGAAAGATTCGATATCTGTCGATGGTCTCCACTGGGCGGCGCATTCGTATCTTGCGGGATGACGTGGCTGTCGTTCACGGATCAGAGGAGGATGAGGTCGAGCAGGGCGGAAGGCGCTACCCTGTTCGCTGCATCTATGTGGATGTCGTGGTGAAGCGCGACGGAAGGTGGCAGATCGTGAGATCGCAGCTGGCGAAACCAGCCAGTGGCCAAAGGGCTTACTGACCGATGACGGCTGACGGCTGAGAGCTGATTCGATTCTTCCAGTGACTCCACACAAAATACGCGACACCCGCTAGAAGCACGACGCCAATCACGGCGTCGAACTTGTGGAGATATTTTCCGAGCTCGCGCCAGTTCTCGCCCAGCTTCATGCCGAGCCAGGCCAGGCCGAAGCACCAGGGCCACGATCCGAGGAAGGTGTAGATGTGAAAGCGGCCGCGGGGCATGCGGGCGATTCCGGCGGGGAGCGCGATGAAGGTGCGGATCACCGGCAGCAACCGGCCAACGAACACGGCGAGATATCCCCAGCGGGCGAAGAAGCGGTCGGCCCAGTCGAGTTCGCGGTGTCCCATGAGAATCCAGCGGCCGTAGCGTTCGACCAGCGGACGCCCGCCGTAGCATCCGATTTCATAGGCGACCAGCGAGCCCAGGTTGCAGCCGATGGCCCCTGCTGTGGCGACCCAGAGCAGCTTGAAGGTGCCCTGGAAGACGAGGTATCCGCCAAAGGGCATGATGAGTTCGGAAGGCAGCGGAATGCAGGCAGACTCGATCGCCATGAGAAGAACGATTCCGGCATAGCCGGTTACGGCGATGACCTTGCTGATGAAGATGAACAGGATGGCGAGGATTTTTTCAGTCATGGGAAGAAACAGTTGCCAGCCGCCGGTTGTCAGTTGCCAGTTAAAGCCTTCGGGCTCTTGCTGAGATCAGAACCGAGAACTGAGAACTTGTATTCAGTGTAAAGGAAATTCGCAGCAGGACTCGGACCACTGGCAACTGGGTACTGGTTTCTTAGAACGAGCCTTCCTGGGTAAATGCGTAGCCGGGCAAGGTGGCGCCTTCGGGGCCCTTGGCGACTTTTACGCGGACCGTGGGGGCATCGGGAGCAGTAATTCCAGCGGGGCGCAGGATGGCGAACTGCGAAAACACTTCGTTGTAGACCTTGGTGACCAGGTAATCCTGGCCGTCGGCTTCACTGCGCCACACTTGGCCAAGTTGAATGGAACTGACTGCCATGGGATTTTTCCTGACTCTAGCTGGAGTACCTCCAGACTACCGGGGGGCGCGAGAGGCGTCAATTCCCCGAGAGGTTACCGTGGGACTAGGCGCGGCCTCGCGGTCGGCCCGCTCTGCTAACCCGCTCTGCTAAGATGTTGGGCCCAAGGAGACACTCAATGCCTCGTGGTGTGGTTCCACGCCAGCCCGCTCGCACCGGCCGTCAGGACAAAGTTCGTGCGGAAACCTATGCGGGAGGCAAGAATGCTCGTGTGGGGACGGGCGCCTTCGCCCGTCCAGGCCGAGGCAAAGCCTCGGCAGCGGCTCCGACGGGGCGCAAGAGTGCCGCCGCGAAATCTGCCCCCACCTCCGCCCGGAAGCTAAAGGGCTACAATGCAACCGCCCCCGAGCGGGTGACAGAAATCCTGAATCGCCTCGACCAGCTCTATCCCGATGTCACTTGCGCCCTGACGCATGCCAGCGCATGGGAACTGGTGGTGGCGACGATTTTGTCGGCGCAATCAACCGACGTGAATGTGAATCGGGTTACGCCCGAGTTGTTCCGCAAATATCCGACGGTCGAGGCGTTCGCCGCGCTCTCGCCGGAACAACTGGAGCCGGATGTGCGCTCCACCGGATTCTTTCGCAACAAATCAAAATCGGTGGTAGGAGCGGCAAAAAAGATTGTCGCGGACTTCGGCGGACAAGTCCCCGACGAGATGGACAAGCTGCTGACCCTTCCCGGCGTCGCCCGAAAGACCGCGAACGTCGTGCTGGGATCGTGGTTCAAGAAGGCTGAGGGCGTAGTGGTCGACACGCACGTCCACCGCATCTCGCGGCGGCTGGAACTGACGACGCAGGATGATCCGCAGAAAATCGAGCAGGACCTGATGAAGATCATCCCTCGCGAAAAGTGGATCCTGTTCTCGCACCAGATCATCTGGCACGGGCGCAAGCTGTGCATTGCCCGCAAGCCCAAGTGCGCGGATTGCGCGCTGGAGAATTTGTGCCACGCCGGGGACAAGACCTGGAGCACGGTGGAGATGCACAAGGGCGCGAAGGTGTGATCACCGTGCTCGCGCAGTCCCCGGGTCATCCTGAGCGCAGGATTTGTCTCGGCTTCGCCGAGGCAAATACGTAGTCGAAGGACCCCTATAGCCTCTCTACTGACGATTTCGTCTGAGATTTCCTGCTAACGCATTCACTATCGGAATGCGAAAGGACAGCTGTCCAAGGTGTGGGGTCTTAGGGATCCTTCGGCTGCGACGGAAAGTACGCTTCGCGCTCTTCCCTCTCCGCTCAGGATGACACCTGAGTGAGATCTCGCGCTCTGCTAGACTTTTTCTTCGGCCCTCATTCGAGGGTCGCGACTCCCATGCGCATCTACGCACTCTTTGCTATCGTCATGATCATGAGCACTGTCGTTGCTGAAACCGCGGCTCAGACGCTGCCTGAACCTCAGGCTGTTACTGATCCGAAGAAGATTTCGTCCAAGCCGAACGCGCAGATTGAGGCGCGCAGCCTGACTATTGAGAAGCTCTACATGACGCGGCAGGTGGGGCGGCCGACGTGGGCTCCCGATGGCAAGCGTATCGCGTTCATCTCGAACATGAGCGGACGAAATAATCTGTGGATGGTTCCGACCGAGGGCGGATGGCCGGTGCAGCTGACGGTCAGCGACCAGCGGCAGACGGCGCCGGCGTGGTCGCCCGACGGCAAATGGATCGCCTACCAGTCGGACTATGACGGCGACGAGCAGTGGGATATTTTTCTGGTATCGCCGAAGACTGGAAAAGTCGTAAACCTCACCCAGACGCGCGAGATTGCGGAGCTCAACCCTACGTGGTCGCCCGACGGGCGGTACTTGGCGTATGAAGTGAAGCCGAAGACTTCCGCGGCCTACGAGATCGACATCTATGACATGGTGATGCGCGAGGTGAAGCACCTCACGACCAACACCCCGCAGGATAAGGGAAATTACGGGCCGATCTGGTCGAAGGACGGGAAGTTCATCGTCTATACACAAGAGCAGGCCAAGGGCACGGACTCAAATATCTTCATTGCCGATGTCGCAACCGGAAAAAGCACGCTGCTTACGCCACATGAGGGCGAGCAGCGGTTTGCGGCGAATGATATTTCGCCCGATGGCAAGCGCGTTCTGCTAACCTCGAATGCGGCCAATGGATACGAAAACATCGGGTTGCTCGATGTCGTGACGAAGAAGATCCTCTGGATCACGAAGGACAAGTGGGAAATTCGCGGCGGGCAGTTCACGCCGGACGGCAAGCACATCACTTTCAGCGCCAATGTTGACGGGAACGAAGACATTTACCTGCACGAGATCGCCACGGGAAAGTCGGCGGCGCTTCAGATTCCGAAAGGCGTGAACGAGCCCGAGGGCGGGCATTCGGCATTCAGTCCCGATGGGCAGCGCCTGCTCTACAACCACAATGGACCGACGGCTCCCGGCGATCTGTGGGTTTATCAACTTGCTGGTGGCAAGTCGAGGCAGATTACGCATTCGCTGGTGGCGGGCGTGCGCTCAGAGGATATGGTTGAGCCGTATCTGGTGCATTATCCCAGCCGCGACGGCAAGTGGATCATCTCCGCGTTCCTCTATGTTCCCTTCAACATGGTTCGCAACGGGCAGAATGCGGCCATCGTCTACATTCACGGCGGACCGACCTCGCAGAGCATGAATTCGTTCAACCGCTTCGTGCAGTTCGCCGCGAATCAGGGATACATGGTACTGGCGCCGAACTATCGCGGGTCGACGGGATACGGG
>Ga0209517_10002162_pt1 | contig 28188 bp, 15 predicted proteins | sample PeaSoiMetSII2010_FD_187695 | JGI IMG/M metagenome (GOLD analysis project Ga0209517, IMG submission 187695) | Peat soil microbial communities from Weissenstadt, Germany - SII-2010 (SPAdes) (version 2) | ecosystem: Environmental > Terrestrial > Soil > Wetlands > Peat | place: Germany...
AAATCAGGCCTGCGCGCACGCTTGGCACCCTTTCGGATTTGAGACTTCGTCATTCTTTCGTCATTTGACATTAGGAATTCGTCATTCCCCCCTGGCCTCGGGACGCCTCTGGTACGCCTTGGTACGCCTCTTGGGACGGCTCGCAGCTCAACAAACCCCAATGTTTACGGCCCTTGGGACGGTGGGACGGCTTGGGGGGGGTAAGGGTGTGTCTAGGCACCACCACCAGAGCCCGGTCAGATCCTCATTCCTCATTCGTCCGCCGCAAGGTTCCTTCCGGCACTATCGGGCGTTTGGAAGAATTTCGATCAGGTTCGAAGTATTTCGATGAATTTCGATAAATTTCGATCCGCGTTTCGAAAGAATTTCGAAAGAATTTCGAACAAACTCGAAATATTTCGACGAATTTCGAAAATTTGAAGCTTTTTCCGTTTTTTCCCAAAATCCACTCGAACCCAAGGTGGGCGCCCGCCCGCGCCGCCTGCGGCGACCGCGGCCCTTTGGGCGATTGGGCAGTAAATCGTCGGAATTCTCGCATGCCCCCAACGAGCGCAAGAGCCCTCCACCTCGCATTCTTGCCGCGGCGTACACTGCGCCCTTGTAAGCGCCGGGGCTTGCCCCGATGCTTGCCAGATGCGAACGGCCGACTTCGATTTCGAGTTGCCGGCGGATTTGATTGCCCAAGAGCCCCCGCCACGGCGGGAAGATTCGCGCCTGCTTGTCTTGCATCGCTCCTCGCGCCAGATCGAACATCGCCGCTTCATCGATCTTCCCGAATATCTGCGGCCCGAGGACGTCCTGGTTCTCAATAACTCTCGTGTCATTCCCGCCCGCTTGCGCGGCGCCAACGTGCGCACAGCCGGCCAGTTTGAAATCCTGCTGCTGGAAGAAACCGCGACCAACGACTGGTGGGCCATGCTGCGACCGGCCAAACGCGCCCCAGTGGAGACGCGGATTCAAATTCGGGACCACCACCGTCGGCCTACCCATATCCAGGCCATTGTGCTGGCCGCAAACCAGCACGGCCACCGACGTTTGCGCTTTGAGGGCGTAGGGGACATCGCCAAGGAACTTAGCCTGCTGGGCGAAGTTCCTTTGCCGCCATACATCAAGCGCCCGCGCCCCGGCCCGCGCGCCCAGGACCGCGAGCGTTACCAAACCGTTTTCGCGCTACCGCCCGGCTCGGTAGCTGCTCCCACCGCGGGGTTGCACTTCACGGAATCGCTGCTCAACCGCATCCGCTCGCAGGCTGTGCACGTCGCTTTTGTCACGTTGCACGTCGGCTTGGGGACGTTCGCGCCGGTTAAGAGCCAGACGCTGGCGGCGCACACGATGCATGAGGAAAGGTATGAGTTGAAGCCGGAAACGGCTGAACTCATCAACCGCGTTAAAGGCCTTGGCTCAGGCGCCTGTGCTCTGCACACACCGCACAAAGTGCGTCCACCTTCATCCAGTAGCAGTGGACGCGTCATCGCGGTCGGAACCACGACCCTGCGCGTGCTGGAGAGCCTCGCCGGATCGTCTGCGAACCCCGGTTTAGCGGCCACGCCGAGCGGCCGTCCCGCCCCCTTGGCTCCATGCTCCGGCCGCACGCGGATTTTCATTTACCCTCCCTACGATTTCAAACTCACCGACGCGCTGCTGACCAATTTTCATCTGCCCCGTTCCACCTTGCTCATGCTGGTCAGTGCCTTTGCCGCGCCGAATGAAAGCCGGGGACGCGAGTTGGTCCTGGCCGCGTACGCTGAGGCGGTGAGCCGACGCTACCGGTTTTTCAGCTACGGAGATGCGATGCTTATCTTATGAGGACCAAACGTAAGTCGCCGAATCCAAGCCACCCGGCTGGCCGGCCAGCCCGCTCACGCCGAGTGCGTCCGTTTCTTCTGGTCAATATGGCCATGACGGCGGATGGGAAAATCGCCAGTGCCAATCGCGCCATCTCCACGTTCGGCACCCGGCGCGACGCCAATCATTTGCTGGAACTGCGCGCTACCGCCGACGCCGTAATGGCAGGAGCACGCACGGTGGATTCGAACCCGGTTAACTTAGGGCCAGGCCCGGTCAAGTATCGGCGCCTGCGGCGCAAGCGGGGCCTGGCGGAATTCAACCTGCGTATCATTGTCAGCGGCAGCGGCACCATCAACCCAAATGCGGAGGTGTTCCGGCGCACCTTTTCGCCGATCATCATCCTCACCAGCCGCCGCGCTGGCCAGCGACTCAAGCGATTGCGCGCCCTCGCCGACGAAGTAAAAGTCTGCGGGACATCCGAAATTGATTTTGGCCGCGCATTCCACTGGCTTCGCCAGAAATGGAAGGTCAAACGGCTGCTCTGCGAAGGCGGCGGCGCTCTCAACGATGCCCTGTTCCGCGCCGGCCTGGTGGACGAATTGCACCTGACCATTTGCCCCAAGATTTTTGGTGGACGCGACGCGCCGACAATCTCCGACGGCCAGGGCGTCAGGAACTTGCACGCCGCTGTGCCGTTGAGGTTAAAATCGGCGCGACGTTACGGGAACGAGTTGTTCCTCGTCTATAAGCGCGCATGACCCTTAAGCCGGAGCGGCCGCCGTCATTGTATAGTTACGTTGGCGGGCTCTCGTCGGGCTGAGCGTCGTCGAGGCATTGGCGGACGGCTTGAAGGAGTTGCCGGGAAGAGCAGGGCTTGGACACGAAGCGGGTGTGCTTGCAGCGCAAGAACTCCATCTCCGGACCAAGAGCATCGCCGCTATAGCCACTAGTGCAAAGAACTTTGAGCTCAGGATTTCGGTTTCGGAGTTTCTCGGCCAGCTCGCGTCCGGTGATGCCGCCGGGCATCACCATGTCGGTGAGCAGTAGGTCGAACTCGCCGGCGCGATCTGCGCATTCCTCCAACGCCTGCCCGCCGGAAGCCGCTTCCCGAACGCGGTAACCGAATTTCTCGAGGACGGTCCGGGTGAGCTTTCTCACCCCGTCCTCATCCTCAACCAGCAGGATCCGTTCAGAGCCGCCCTGAGGTATCCCGGGCGCTTCCTCCCGCTCCTTCTCCAAGGTGGGCTGCTGCAGAGCAGGCAGGTAGATGGTGAACGTCGCGCCTGCTCCAAGCTGGCTGTTCACTTCGATCCAACCCCGATGCTGTTTGACTATTCCGTACACGGTCGAAAGACCCAAACCGGAACCTTTGCCGACGTCCTTCGTAGTAAAGAAGGGCTCAAAAATGCGAGGCAGCAGTTCGGGGGCGATTCCCGTGCCGGAGTCCTCGACACTGAGCACAGCAAAGAGGCCGGTGCGTGCCTCTGGCTGCCGGGCAACGTGGGCGGCATCGGTTTCCTCCAGGCCCGTGCTGAGGACAAGCCGCCCGCCCGAGGGCATGGCGTCGCGGGCGTTAACCACGAGGTTCACCAGTACCTGTTCGAGCATCCCGGCATCGGCTTGGGCGAAGGGCGGCTGCCCAACGTAACTGCATTGAAGGTTGATGTGCTCGCCGATAATGCGCTTGAGCATCTTGGTCAGATTGCTAACCAGGTCGTTCAGGTTGATCGGCCGGGATTGCATCACTTGTTTGCGGCTGAAGATGAGAAGCTGATTGGTCAGCTTGGCGGCGCGCTCGGCGGCCGCCGTGATCTGGTGAAGGCACTCCTGGCCCTCCGCTTGCAGTTGGTTCGGTTGTAGCAGTACGAGGTCGGCGTTGCCGCGAATCACCGCCAGCAGATTGTTAAAATCATGTGCGACGCCCCCTGCTAGCTGGCCAATGGCTTCCAGTTTCTGAGATTGTCTGAGCTGCTCCTGCGTGTGCCGGAGAGTCTCCTGGCTTTTAATGCGATCGATGGCCCCGCCGCAATGGTCAGCCAGCGCCTGGAGGGTATCGAGGCTGGCTTGGTCGTAGGCCTTCGGCGCGTAGCTTTGGATCGACAGCACCCCGGTCGCTTGACTGCCGTTCCGAATCGGAACAAAGAGGATCGAGGCCGAGCGTCGCGAAGTGTCTCCGAAAGGAACTCCATCAGACTGCGCCTCAACGGGGTTGTCCTGCAGCAGGAGAAGACCGCCTTCGCGAATGGCCCTCTTGGCCAATTTAAGCGGCGGCCGCCAGGCGGTGTTAACCTGGCATTCAGTTCGCCGACCCTGAATGAGGTCGATAACTAACAACTCTGAGACGAGGTTCTCGGCTGGAGAGTATAACTGGAACAAGCAGGAATCCCAACCGAGCAGAAGGTCGGCCACCTCGACGATGATCCGAGCCGCATCCTGCGTCGTATTGGCGATGTTGAGACGCTGGCCCAAAGTGGCGAACGCCGCCGTCCGCTCCTCGGCCTGCTTGCGCGCGGTGACATCGTGCTGAATGGCGATGTAATGCGTGACCGCGCCCTGTGGGTCATGCATCGGCGTGATCGTCGCCTCACTCGTAAACAAGCGGCCATCCTTGCGGCGGTTCACAATTTCGCCCTGCCAGGGCTGCCCAGAGGAGATCGTACGCCAAAGCTCTTGATAAAACTCCGGCGGCTGTTTGCCGGATTTGAGCAGGCTCATTTTTCGGCCCACTGCCTCCTCGGCCGAAAAGCCCGTAAGTTGTGAAAACGCGGGATTGTGCCACAGGATCACTGCGTCGGGGTCGGTTATCACGATCCCGTTCTCGGCCGCGGTCAGCGCGGCGCTTTGCAGTCGCAGCCGGCCGGCTTGCTCAAGGTACTGAAGGGCGAACGAGAGGTCGTCCGAGAGCCGATTGAGAAGCTCAAGTTCTGCCTGCCGGAAGAAATTGGGCTCGGCGCTGTACAGGCTGAGGATCCCCAGGGTGCGAGTGTCCGTCTTGACCGGAAACGCGGCTGAGGCCGCGAACCCGCGCGTCAGGGCCGCCTCGCGCCAGGGTTGCATCGCGGGGTCACTGGCGATGTCGTTGCAAACCACCAGGCAGCCTTCCACCAACGCTCTCCCGCTGGGCCCGGCACCATGGGGCGAGTCAGGACTCGCCAAGACCTGCACTTGCGAGAGATAGCCCGCGTCGTTGCCCGCCCAAGCGGTAGGGCGGACGAGAAGTGATTGTTGATCCAAGACCCCGAACCATGCCAAGCGGAAAAAGCCATCTTCCACCAGTACGCGGCAGGTTTCCTGGAGCAACGAGTCCACCGCGCGGCCGCGCACAATCAGTTCATTGACTTTGCTCAAAACCGAATAGAGTCGATTGACCCGCTCCAGCCGTTGGGCCGCCAGTTGCCTTTCGGCCGCAAGCTTGGAAAGTTCTTGATTCGCGCCACGCAATTCCTTGGTGCGTTCCTGCACCGAGCCTTCCAGCGAGCAGAGAATGGCTTTCGACTCGTGGGCCAAGCGCCACTTTTCGGTGAGGGTATGCGCCAGTTGGAGGACCTCGATGACGTCAAACGGTTTCTTTAGGATCAGCAAGCGCTCGGAATGGCCTAAGCGGGCGGTCATTTCCTCCCAGGAATAATCCGAATGCGCTGTGCAGATGACGATCTGCAGGTTGGGGTCCGCTTCCCACAGCCGGGCGGTTGTCTCGACACCGTCCCAACCCGGCGGCATGCGCACATCTACGAAGGCCAAGGCGAAGGGCTTGCCGGTCTGCACGGAGGCGCGGACAGTTTCCAGGCCTTCCTGCCCCTGGTAAGCCGAGGTTACCTCGAAACGAGGACCCGAAGCGTAAGGAGCCTGCTGGCCCAGGATTTCGGCTTCCAACGAATCGAACTCGGGTTTGACTTCGGTGCACAGGATTTTGCGAAAATCATCGTGGATAGCTAAAGTATCATCGATGACAAGGACGCGTCCGTTGGGTAGTTGGGCCGGTTCAGTCATAATCAGTTGGTGTGGGAGAGCGGTAATTCGAGGGTGAAGGTAGCCCCGGCGCCCGGGCCGTCGCTGTGGGCCGTGAGCGTGCCACCTAGTTCTTTGGCCGCCAGTGCGCCGCTATGCAATCCAAAGCCGTGGCCATCCTTGCGCGTGGAAAAGCCGTGGCTGAAGATCCGAGTCAGATGCTCAGGAGCAATACCTACGCCGTTGTCAGCAACCGAGATGCGGACAAGGTCGCTACCATTGACGATGCTCACTGTGAGCTTCTTGTCCAAGCGCCCGGATTCATCGCAGGCATATTTCGCGTTGCGGATCAGGTTGGTCAGGATTTGCAGGACCTTATGCTTGTCGATGCAAAGCGACGGCAAATCAGGCGCATAGTCGCGACAAACCTCGACCTGGTGCCGGGAAAGCGTCCCGGCGTTGAGGCGCAGCGCGTCCTCGACAAACTCGGCCGCAGGCACACTCTCGACGACGCCGGCGACCCGGGCATAAGATTGTTGCATGGCCACAATTTCCTTGATGTGGTCGACGTTTTTGGCCAGAGCCTCCAGTTCGGCCCGGGAGCGGCCTTCGGAGTTCGTGACCACGGCGGCCAACTGCTCCAGGTAGGCGGGAATCTTCCTGCCCTTGGGATCCTCGGAAACGAAATTTCCCAAATCCGAGGAATGCTCACGCAGAAGGTCTGTGATCTTAACCAGGCGGGCGCCATTCGAATCCTTGATGCGTTCCAGCAGAAGAGTCACCGAAACATTCACGCTATTCAGTACATTTCCCACGTTGTGCAGCACCCCCGTCGCCACTTCGGTCATACCTGTCTGCCGCGACAGTTCGACCAGTTGTTGGTGAGCGCGGATTCGCACCAAGGTGCCGCTGCAATGATCCGCCAGGGCGGCCAGTGTGACCAGGTCCCCTTCATCGTAAGCTCTAAATGCGTAGCTTTGGATCGAGAGCACTCCGATCACCACGGCCCCGTCGCAAATCGGCACATAGAGAATTGATGCGGAGCGGCGCGCCGTGTCCCCGAAACAGATGCCCTCGGCTGAACCGAGATCCTTCGATTCGCGCAGGATGAGTTGCGGCCCTTGCACAATCGCACGCCGAGCCAACGCCGACACCGGTAACTGGATAAATCGGGGCTGGCATTCGGTCCGCCGGCCTTCAACGATATCCATGTTCAGGACGTGCGTCATCAGGTCCGTCTCAGCCGAGTACAGATCGAACACGCAGCAATCCCAGCCGATCAAACGATCGGCGACCTCGACGATGATGAGGGCAGCGTCTTTAGGCGTGGCGGCAGCGTTGAGTCGGCGGCCCAGTTCCGAAAGCGTGTGCGTATGCTCCAATTGCCGTTGCAGGGTGGCCTGGCTGGCCCGCAGGTCGGCGGTGCCCGCACGGACCCGCCGGCGCAAGGCGAAAATCCAGGACAGGGTCGTTAGTCCTACGAACCCGAGAATTCCTCCGAGCACGAGGAATTCCCGCAAGGTCCAAACTGGCGGAGCCTGGAGTAATGCCAAACCGCTCGGATCCGGGATCAGGATGCGAAACGACTGGGGACTGTGATCTTCTGCCCCCTGGATCGTGCACAACCCCGTTAGGCGCACCACGCTGCCCGGGCGCCAATGGCTGACGTTCTCCGGGAGTCGGCCGCGGACGAGTTGGGCGGTGAAAATGACGGAGCCTTCCTGGAAAATAAGCTTGGGCTGCGCGGAACGGGCCACTGGTTGAAGCAGTTTGGCCTCCAGGCGGACGAGCATGGCCTCGTTCGTGCCTCGGAGCAGAATTTTCTCGGCTGTGGTGGCCACTGGCGCAGGCGGCAAACCAACCCTCACGTTATTGATGATCGGTTCTTCGAGGAGTGGAGAGAATTCCCCTAACGCGGGAAAACCAAGGACTTCAACGCGGTCTCCGGGGCGCACGTCGGTGGCCAGGTTAAGGGGCGTGTGGACATGAATGCCCCCTGATTCGTCCTGCAAGTAAAGGCCCCGGCCAGGAACGTTCAAGGTCACGACGCCAGCCACTTTAACCCTGCCGCCAGATACTCGACCCGGGTCAAAGGTTGCCACCGCGGCAATGGGGGTGGCGGGCGCGGCAAAGGGTGCCTTTGGCGCAGGCTGCAGAGTTTGGACTTGCTGAAGACTAGGAGAGTAAAGTGTGATGCCGCTCACTTGATTTCGCGCATTCACATCCGACCCGCACACCCCACGCACCGCCACTCGCGAATCCAATAAACCGTCCGGCGGTCGGTCGAAGGCAAAGCCGGGCACGATGACATTGAAATTGCCCTGGCGCGTCATCACCGAGAGATGAAGATGGCCCCATTCCGCGATCGCCCGCCGGACAACTCCGCGCATCTCAACCCATTGGGCATCTAGACTGCCATCCGCCACCTCGCTGAGATCCGCTGGCAAGGGCGCCGGCAGGTTCGTTACCCCGAGAACCTGGAAGCGAGCGGGCAAGACCGATAGCCCGAACCCGGCGAGTGTCGCACGGCCCGTTAGCTCTACGAATTGGCCGGCGCATACCTCCGGTTGAGTGACTTCCGCATATACTGCGGCTCGGCCATCATGGACGAAGGCCAAGTGCCACTCTGGATCACTATAGAGGAGGGCGCCGCGGATTCGCACCGGAACACCACTCGCGATTCGGTCACGGCTCATCGTGCGCAATTCGGCCACAGTTGACACGATCTTCGCGGTACCATTGGTAAGCTCCGGACCGGGTGCCGGGGCCTTGACTGTGCCGCCACCAGAGTGATCCGCTTCAAAATAGGCGTCCGCCAGAATGGGCTGCTCGGCCGCGGCCTCCAGGTAGCCCCACAAATCCAACCGGTCCCCAGCGGCTACTTCCGTCGCTTGCAACACTCGGGCTCGGATCAGGCCAGTAGGATCCTTAAGCACGAGTAACTCGCCGGGCACGCTCGCGTTGACGGCCCCGTTAATGTGGACGGGAGCATTCGTCCACGGTCCTAGTTCGCGGTTGAGCAGCGCATCAATGGACAGAACCGGCACTTCGGAAAGGTGCAAGGTCGAAGGCTGGACAACCGAAAGCTGCGTGACATTGGGCACCATCAGCGACGCCTTGGTGAGCTTGCCGTCCTGTGCCACGGAATCGTTGATGCCCCGAATGCGAATCAAGGCGCCCACATAGTTCTTGCAGTCAAGGCTAGGCAGAGGCCCCATAACATAAACGGTGCAAGTCTGGCCCGCCCTGCCGACCGAGAGTGCGAGCCGGCCTCGGCTGGTCTCGGCTAGGCGCACGCGAGCCTCTAGTTCCACCCAACGCCCAACGGTGGCTATCAGATCGGGCATTTCGATCCGCTTGGCGCTCGGCAACGAACCGTGGTGCACCACGGCGACGCTAAGATTCGTCAAAGGAAACCCGTTGTTGATCGCGGCAGTATGGCCGCTGAATCTTACTGTATCCCCAGGCTTGAGGTCGCCCAAGCCGTCGGGACTTAGGAATCCAGTCCTTTCCTGGCCGCCAACAAACAATAAATGCCAGTCGGCATCATAACAAAGAACCGTGAGGGCCAACTCGGCCGAGCGGCCCTCCGCCAACTCGCTAGGGGTTAACGAGTAAAGCTGCTCGAGCGAGGAGACGATGTTCGACTGGGCAGATATTGCCGAAGCGGGCCCAAGGAGCGAACCCGCAATGAGAGCGGCGAGCGCAGCGATGGGCCGGAACCTGTCCCATTTCGAGGCACAATAATACATTGCATGCAGGCGGAAAGGTCCGGAGGGCGAATCTAACCTCTAAGCAGGCGGGTTCGCCATCCATAAGAAGCAAAATCCGCACTGGGATGAGAAAGCAAAATTTGAGCCAAGACACTAACATGAATGACGAATGACCAATGACTAAACCCGAAATAAATCCGAATACCGAAGCCCCAAGCAGCGGCACCAATCCGCCTGTCTCATTCGAGCTTCGTGCTTATTTCGGATTTCGTCATTCGTCATTCGTCATTGCTGCCATGTAGAGGGCCAAAATACTGCTAAATATCGGTTTGCCGCCCCTCAGGACGAGGCCGCGGTTACCCCTCTCCTGTCGGGTGCCGGAGCCGGCGGCGCGGTTGGTGTGCCGCTCATCGCCGTCGCCAAGGATAGGGTGCCAACGAAGGCGAAGAAAACCAGGAGGGCCGAGATGCCCAGGACGGAATTGTAGCCGAAGAAGAACCCCATCAGCATTACGGCCACATTCAGCAGGAGGGCGCACCAACGCACCGGCAAGCCCAGGCGCTGGGTGGGGCTGGAAAAACTCTGCCAGCAACTCTTAGGCAGCAGTCCGTCACCGATAATGAGAAGTTGGCCGGCGATAAACATCATCAGCCACTTGAAGGCTGCGTCCATGAAGCCATAGGAATGCAGCCCGATCCCCAGCATGTTGACCCCGAACCAGGAGAAACTGGTTACGACGTTGCCGAAGACCGCCAGGTTCATCAGGCCGCGTTCGCGCACCAAGCCGCCCCAACGCGCATGCAGGATGAGCGCATTCCACAACACGATCAGCAGCGCCCCGTTTTCCTTCGGATCCCAGCCCCAAAATCGGCCCCAGGATTGATCGGCCCAAATTCCTCCGAGCACCGTGCCCACGAAACTGAACAGGGTGGCAAAACAGACAATCCCATAGACCATTTTGCTGAGCGCTTTGCTCAGGTCCATCTCAACAGCGCGCCCCGCGCTCGCCGTCGCGGGAACTGGGTCCCTCGCCATCTTTGCAGCAGTGCGAGGCGTTTTCGTCACCGCCGTTGGAGCCTCGGCAGCGGGCCGCGCGCCAATTTTTCGTGACAATAAAGGCGTGAACAAGCCAAGGAAAATATAAAGAATGGCGAGCAAGCCCGCCACGAAAGTCGAGGCATAACCCAACGTCACAACGACGACGTGCGTGGCCAGCCAAAAGTTGGTGTCCAGCACCGCCCGGAGCATCTCCATGGTATCGCCGCCCAGGGCGAGATTGTGGGCGATGAGCAGCGTCACGAAGCCCGCGACGGAACCAACCACGATCCCGATGCTCGCACGGTAAATCCTCTCGAGCACCAAGCCCAGCACCACGGTGGCCCAGCCGATGAAAATGGCCGAGGAGTAGAGGTTGGTCACCGGCGGCCGGCCTTCCAAGGCCATGCGAAAGACCAAGCCGAATGTGTGAAAGCACCACGCCAGGATGACCAGGTAAAAGGCCGAACGGCGGAGCGTTTCTGACAAATTGGGCACCACGCTAAAGGTCAACAGCGCGCCGCCGGCCAGGAGCAGCGCGAAGATATAGATGATCATCGAATGCAGAAAGGCCTTCACGTCGTTGTAATAAAACTCGGCCCGGCCCTTTCTGAGTTCCCGCGCGAAGTTAGGCGCCAGCCAAGCCTGATATTGGTCCACTGCCTCGTTGAACTGCGATGCGCTTTGCTGTTGGTAAGCAGTGGCGATCGTAGTCAGGAAGGTGACCGCCGGATGGAGGTGCCCCGTGCGGAAGGTCTCCAGCAGGCTGGTGCCGACATTCTGCCAGCGATCCCGCCCGGCTTGCGGGTTTAGCGGCGGGATAATGAGCGCATAACCCGCCTCCGCCATGAGTTGGAACTGTTGGACGGGTACCGCCATCGAGCGCACCGCTTCCTGGTCGAACTCCTTGCCTTTTTCGCTCGCCGCCACCGCCGCCTGGACGGGTCCAAGGTTCTTTTGGAATTCGGCCAGTTCCTTCGAGAAGTCCTCGACGCCCTCCGGCTCCAACGTGAGCTTGAGACGCCGGTAGAGTATGACGGCATTGGCGAGTTTGGAGACTTGCTTTTGGAATGTGGTTTGTTCTTCTGGCTTAACCTGGTCGGCCTTCTGCCCCTGGTCCATGATCACCTCGTACACCGGTTTCAACTCATTGAAGGTGTAGTAGCGCAGCCCCGATTTCTCGATGCCTTTGTCTTGCAGCTTCAATTCGCCGAGGAGGTCCGAGTGATGGATCAGAAACACCGGGCGCGTGTCTGCGATATCCGGCCGCGTCATCACCTCCAAAAGCCAGGCGCTGGCTTTGAGCTTTTCCGGGTGATGCCAGAATTTCCAGGACGGCACTTCCTCCAAGGGCACGTCGCCCGTGCTGCGCATTTGCAGGAGCGCGTTGCGGGCCACCGAATCAAACGGTTGGATGCGACCGTTCAGGAGCACGGGGAGCCGCCCAAATTCGCGCACATGAAACTCCCCGTCCTTCTTGGGCATCATGACCGCGACGATCTCCGCGCCGAAGAGCGCCACGAAAAACCAGGGGACCAGGCGCAGCAGGAATTTCAAGCGTTCCTCCGTTTCAGAGTAAAGCCGATGAGATGGGACATAAATTGCACGACCAACCCCGCTCCTACCAGCGCGCACGCGAGATACGGAGCGAGCCAGCTCGGATTGCGCACCACTTGGAGAACCGTGCCGTGGTCATCGGAATCCAGGCTTGCCTGGTAATAGGTCTCTCCCGCATAGCGCAAGGGGTTGTTCATATAGATCAGCACCTCGCGCTTCTCGCCTTTATCGGGCCGCTGTAAGAGCACGCGGCTGGAGAAGTTTTTGGGAATGTCGGTTCCGGCATAAACGTCGTGCTGAAATTTGAGGAGTTGGATGCTGTAGGGCTTGTAATGCCGGCGCAGGCGCAACGCCAGCTTGTAAGTGTGCTGGTCCAAGGCGAAGCCCTGCGGCGGCTCCACGTATTCCGAAAGCAGCCACGTGCCCAACGACCCGTGCGGAGTCAACACCTCGACGACGGCACTGGGCGTGTCGCGCTTGTTCGTATCAGTCTCGCGCGGCAACTCCGTGACGAGGGCGCGCGGCCCGATGCCTTGCGTAGCTGCCGGCGGCTGCACCGAATCCGCCTCGCGGTCCTTGACCTTGGAGTTAGGGTAGAACGTGTTGACGCGCACCGTAAAAGGCAGCGCGGGATTCTGGATTTCCTTTTGGCGCGCCAACAGTCCTTGGGGGATGGACACCACGGTATCCAGTTTGGGATCGGTGGTGTCAATGACCGCCAGCTCGACCTGGCGGTCGGACTCCGAATAATTCTTGGCCTGTCCCTCGCGCAGGTGGAGCACCGTTTCGCGCGAGAGCATGTCGGTGAGGAGCTGGCCCAGCAACAACAGGATCAGGCCGGCATGCACCATCCAAATGCCCGCTTTCTTCCGCGTGAACGACAGGCGCGTCAGGTGCGCGGTCACCAAATTGATGAGCAGCACGCCGCCGACCAGGTAACCGCCAGGAAAAACCGGGATTTTCCGGGACGCCCCGTTCGGCTGCCAATAGATGAAGAAGCTGCGAAAGAACTCATTTTGAGCTTTGTAAAGACCTAAATCGACCTGGGCCATCGTCCCCCAGAAGACCAGCACCAGGGCCAGCGCCAGGCAGACGACGGTCAGTCGCAGTGACGAGAAGAATTTGACAAGTTTGTCAAGCGCCATATTTAGTCGGCGTACTTGACGCTTTGCACGAATTTGTCGAATGCATCTTTTTGTCCTTGCACAAGCTGCTCCGGGCCCATCAATTTGTAAAACCACGTGTCGCTCCCATGAGGGACAATCGCGCCGAGCAAGCGCGTCGGTTGGCCGCTGCGCGCATCGGTGCCGGACATTTCCACCACGGTGGCCGAGCCATTGGGCAAGGCCAGCGTGCGGGTCTGGGCGGCCAGGTCGGTTTCGGTCAGGGGCGCCAGGCCCAGTTGGCCGCGCCAGCGGTTTACGTTGGCCAGCAACCCCCCGCCCATGCCGGCCGACATGCTCACATTGACGAACGCTTGCGCGTTGTCCTTTCCCCCCACGGCGAATTTGGCCACCAGGAATTGGCCGCCGGCAATTTCCTGCCAGCCCGCCGGGACTTGCCAATTTGGCTTCGGACCCGCAACCAGCGCCGGCACTCCCGGCATGGCCCCTCCACCGATGGGAGGATGCGAGGGCGGAAGCTCAGACACGCCGGGCATGGTCCCACCAATCGGTGGATGCGACGGTGGCAATTCCGGGAGGGCGGCGGCGTTGAACTTAAGCGATTTGAGAAAGCCGATGAAAGCCGGCTTCTGTTGAGCCACTAATTCGTCGTCGCCCGTCATTTTGAAGAACCACGCGGTATCCGCGTGCCGCGTAATGGCGGCGAGGATGCGGGTCTTGTCGCCGGAGCTGGGGTTGGAGCCGGCTTGGTCGTAGAGCTGGCCCGCCTGGCCGGCGATTTCGACCTTCTGCGCCAGCTTGGGCAGCTCGTCAGCCGTGACGGGCGCCAAACCCACCTGGCCGCGCCAACGGTTCACGTTGCCGAGGTCGCCGCCCGCCATGCCGGGCAGGGGAATGACGCTGACATCGGCGGTTTTGCCGCCTTTCCCGGGCACGCGGAAGGAGGCGACGCGCATTTCTCCCGGCGGAACTTCCTCCCAGCCCGCCGGTGTTTTCCATTGCAATTCCGGGCTGGGGTCGCCGGCCGCGGGCTGGCCGGCCGCAGCCATGGCCACTGGGGCCGACTGGGTTGCGGCCACCTCAGGCGATTCCTTAGCCACCCGATAGACCTGGACATCATTCTGTCCGCAGCCGGCTCCGGCGGCCAGCAGCACGGACGCGAGCAAGCCCCGTCCAGCAGGGCGCAAGGTCATCGAGAATCGCGAATTAGAAATCATCTTTTATTTTATTGATCTTAGTTAACCCGAGGGCTGAGATTCTGACCAACCATTGGTTGTCCAAAGCAGTGCAAAATTTGCTCTGCCCCGGCGAAACCCGCAACACTAGCGCCTGGCTTGGCAGAACGAACAGTCCATCCTTATTAGATACTGTTTTTGACGCCCATACGCAAGCGCCCGTTCAAGGGTGGGGGCCCGCCAAACCGCGGACAGATGATTAACCTAATCAGGCCTAATCAAGCCTGCGACAGGGGTGTGGGGCATGCGGGTCGCTCTTATTCGAGCCGGAGCGCACATGGCCTGGGGTCCCTTCGGGTCCTTCGGATTTGAGACTTCGTCATTCCTTCGGATTTTGTCATTGGTCATTAGTCATTCCCCCCGGTCACACTCCTTCACACCGGTTTCATAAGGGGGCGGGTATTCCGAGAGTGCTGGTATGCGAATGAAGCTTCTGGTTCACTCTTTTTATGCGTTGGCAATGTTTAAGGTGTGTGGGTTGGGGTGTTCTGGCGTCGGCCGTTTCGGTTTCGGCGGCGACCTATGAGGTGGCACAGCGCAGCCCGCAGGCCAGCGATGATGGCAGCGGGACCCAGGCACGGCCTCTCAAAACCATCAACCGAGCGGCGGAGAAGGTTGGGCCTGGCGACACCGTGGCCATTCGCGACGGCATCTACCGCGAAACGGTGACCGTCAAGACTAGCGGTACGGCACAGGCGCCAATCCAATTCGTGGCCGCTCCGGGCGCACACGTGCTGCTAACTGGGGCCGATCGGCTGACCGGTTGGCAGAAGGCCGAAGGTGGGCTGCCGATTTACCGTGTGCCCTGGCCGCACCGATTCATCGGTTGGTCCAAGCAGATGACGCACCCGGGCGACGATTATCACCGTCTCATCGGTCGATGTGAGCAGGTGGCGATACAGGGTTACCTGCTGCGCCAAGTGCTCGAGGCTAATCAACTGGCTCCGGGCTCATTCTTCGTGGACATTTCCAACCAGGTGCTCGAGGTCTGGGATGCTGGAAGCCGAGACCTCAACCAGGTGTTGGTCGAGGCGTCGGTGCGGCAGGAAATTTTCCGGGTGGAAGGCGACTACGTGCAGTTGCGCGGGATGCGCTTTTGCTACGCGGCCAATATGGCACAGCACGGAGCGGTGGTGCTGGCAGGCAGCCATGACATCCTGGAGGACTGCGCGATCGAAAGCATGAACGCCAGCGGGGCGACCTTATCGGGTCAGCACCAGGTCATAGGCGGGTGCGTTTTCAGGGACAATGGCCAGTTGGGGTTTGGCGCCAACGGCGCCCACGATCTGCTGTTCACTGAATCCCTCGTCGAGAACAACAACACAAAAGGGTTTGACCGCGGTTGGGAGGCCGGCGGCGACAAGTTGGTGTTGTGCCGCAACGCCATCCTGAAGCAAAGCCGATTTCTGCGCAATCGTGGGAATGGCATCTGGTTCGATATTGGCAACGAGAACTGCGTCGTGTCCCAGTGCCTCATCGCAGACAACGAGGATAGTGGGATTTTCTGCGAGATCTCTCTCGGCATGCAAGCCCATGACAACGTAGTTATTGGCAACGGCTTCGCAGAGACGCCCGGGGCCTGGGGCGCCCAAGCCGGCATTTCAATTTCCAGCAGCCCCGAATGCATCATCGAACGGAACCTGATCCTGGGAAATCGGGAGGGCTTTAATTTTCGTGAGCAGACACGCACCACGCCGCGGATTGGCCAGAAGGGTGAGGTGCCCATCTGGAATCATGATGAGACGATACGCCGGAACATCATCGCGCTAAACCGGGACGCTCAGGTCTGGGGGTGGTTCGACATGAAGGATGACCGCCACTGGCCGGCCAGAGCGAAAGCAGACCAGCCTGCTCAAGGTGGACACCCACAAGGATTGACGTTGGAAAAGCTGCGGCTCAGTTTTGCGGAGAACGTCTATTTCGCCGGGCCGGGGCAGGGTTGGTTCGAATGGGGCGTAACCTGGGGACGGCACAAGAGTTATGCGAGCCTGAGTGACTTTCGAGGCGACCTCGGCATTGACGTTGGCAGCCGGACGTTCGAGCCGGGTTTCGCCAACCTAAGCGCAGTGGATTGCCGCCTCAGTGCCGAGGGGATGGCTGCGTTAAGAGAGAGCTATCCGCAAGGGCCGGTGCCTGGAGCGATTCTGGGTGAGGAGAGGTAGCTAATGCACGTGGAGCAGGACGGCGGTGTCGGGCGGGATGGTCAGAGTTACGCCGGCGCCGGTTAGCTGCGGGGCGTCGAGCCGCACGGGCGCGGTTTTGTCAGTGACGTTGGTGGAGGTGTTGCTGCGGGGAAGCAGGGTCGCGGTCGTGACCGAGGGCAGGGGAAATGGGAGTTTGTCGGGATGGAGCACGCAATGGATTTCGTGGGCCGATTCCTCGAGATTACCGAGCACCAGCCAAGATTCGTCGGGCCGGCTGTAGATGGCGGAAGCGGAGCGCGCTCCCCGAATCGTGACGGCCTGGTTTCGCCAATCGGCGAAGCGGCAGGTTTCCAATGCGCCAATGGGGTTGAGTACCGGGAACAAATCAAACGTCTCGGGGCTGGCCGGCCAGGGTGTAACGCCAGCGAGAATGGCCTCCAAGGCAAAGAGACGATGGAGGCTGCGGGGCGCTTGGGCATCGAGTTGGCCATAGCTGATGACCCCGCGCGGGCGAGCACCAACGAGCGACCATTCCAAAGGCAACTCTTGAAGATTCGGGCCCTGGCCAGACCATTTGCCGTAACCCCATTCGTTGGCGACGATGTCATCGGCAAAATTCTCCGTGGCGAACATCGGGGTGGTAGTGTTGTGAATAATTACGAGCCCGTGCTGACCGACACGGCGGCGCGTCCACTCCATGAGGTTCAGCAGTTCGTCAATGTCCCAGTGGCCGGCGGCGGGCTGACCCGCCTTCAGCTTCTCGTGCCGCGGATTGCAACAAAGTAGCGCAACGTTCCAATCATAGTAAACGCCGTCCAAAGGATGGCCGGTGAGCACTCGGTCGATGGAGGCCTTGAGATAATCGAGCCAGCCGGAGTGCAGACACATCTGGGCGCCGAATTCACTGTTGTCTTTGATGAAATTATGCTGGAGGTCGCCTTTGCGATTCATCCTGCCCCAGTCGGATCCATGTTCCTGGAACTGAGCGGTGCTTGGGTGCAGCTCCTTGTTGGAGAAGTACGTGGCGACCCTGATGCCAGCTTGGTGGCAATTCGCGATTACCTGGTCGTATTTGTCCATGTCGGGATAGGGCGGATAGGAACCGTCGCGCCAAAACAGCCCGTCACCGTAATAGTCGCCGTCGTTGTGGCAGTGGACGGTTTGAATGCCGGTCTGGGCCCACTGCCGGATTTGCTCGGCGCTAACCCAGTTGCCCCGGTTGCGATTGAAAGAGGTGTGGAACCAGGGCTTCAGCGCGTGTCCCTCGAGCAGGGGCAGGCCGAGGTAGTAGTCGAAGGTCAAACGCGCGGGAGCCAGGACGGGCGACTGCGTATTCTGAAATGCCGAGACTGAGAAAAAAATGCCGGCCGGAGTGGCGTGCGCCTGGAGGACGCTTTTGCCCTGGCCGCGCCGTCCAGCCGGGTCCAGTTCCCATTGTCCGAGGTCGGAGGAAACGAACCACTCGAGGCCCTCAACGCCGGGGTCGGCAAGCATCACGTAGCGAGGGACGTACGGTGTATCGACGGCTGGCGCCCCCTCGGTGGTCAGCTTTCCCCAGTGGCAACTGCCGAACGAAAACGCGGGCGCTCCTTCCTCCTCGGTCAAACCGTCGCGATATCCATAAGCCGACAGACTGGGAGCGACCACCGTCGATACCGGGCAAATGTCCGTCGCTCGAAAAGTCTGGCCGGGAAAAGTGAGCTCCTTGTGAATCTTGACATAACCCCAACGATACTGGTAAGCCGTCTTCACTCGAACGCCGGATGGCTTGCCTTGGGCGTCCCGCAAGCCGCTCTCGACGGTGGCCAACTCGTTTAAGCCATCCTGGCGGGTCGTGACACGAGGAGCGGGGTCCGCGAGGTCGGAATACAGCTTGCCTGCGGCATCCCGGACCCGAGTTTCGAAAGGCCGGACCAACAAGTTGGAGGCTTTGCCGTGCGTTAACCGGATGCTGGAAATCGCGCCACCTTGCTTGAGATCATGCTGCACCGTGTAGTAAGGAGTGCTCAAGGTGAGTAGTCCGGCAGACTTATTCCGCTGCACTGAATAGGCTTGGGGCCAAGTGGACGACTGCCCTTGCGGCAACTCCGCGGCGTCCAAAGGAGAGGCGGAAAGGCGGAGCAAGAAGCCGATGTAGAGGCATCCAAAAGGGAACGTGAGATGCGATCTGGCGTACGTCCTCGAGCGGGATGAAGACTTCGCCGGGGTCCGACTGGAAATGTTCAAATCTGCCATACGTTCTGGATATTAGGTTAGGGTTGTGCCTGGCGTCCATCAAACGCCGAACGCCAACACAATAGGATCACCCGTTCGGGTGAAAAGGGATGAACGGAGTTTCGCTCATCCTTCTGGTCGCGCGTTTGGGGGACATGGGAGGCACCTCAGGCCCGACGCGCCCAGCGCAGCTTCGCCGAGGCCGAGCGGGGGTTTGCATACCGTTCCTCAGGGCTGGGACGGCTCACCTCCCGTGCAATGTCCGCATAAACCCCACCGCGCAATCCCGCCTCGAATGCCTTCTTTACGCGCCTATCCTCACCGGAGTGAAACGTTAGAATCGCCACTCGCCCGCCCGGTCTAAGACAGCCGGGAAGCACCCGCAGCAATGCGTCCAAAGCCGAAAACTCATCGTTGACTGCGATGCGAAGGGCCTGAAAGACGCGCCGAACGCACAAATCTTTTTCCTCCTCGCCGACCCCTCGCAGCACCTTGCGGATGTCAGTTTCTAATGCCCTGGTTGTCCCATAGTCACGGGAGGCCAGGGCATGGGCCAGCAGGCGCGCGCGCGGCTCATCGGCATTCTCCTCCAAGATCGCCGCGAGCGCATCGGGGCGGAGTTTGCGCAGCAATGCCGAAACCGGTTGGCCGCGTTGCGGGTTCATCCGCATGTCGAGCGGACCGTCCTGCTTCACCGAAAACCCGCGCAACGGGTCATCGAGCTGCATCGAAGACACGCCCAGGTCCGCGAGAATGAGGTCCGCACCGGACAAGCCTGCTTTTGCCAGCACTTGGGGCAGGCCCGCAAAATTGCTCTGGCAAACGCTGAACGTTTCCGGGCCGAACCCGAGCGCGCGCAACCGCGCCTCAGCCCTGGGCAATTCGATGGGGTCCACGTCCAGGCCCAAGAGCCGTCCACCGGGCTGGAGGCGGGCCAGCAGCTCGCGAGCATGCCCGCCGTAGCCGAGCGTGCAGTCGGCTGCGACTTCTCCCGGTTGGGGCGCGAGGGCCTTGAGCACCTCCTTCACCATAATGGGGCGGTGGGCGCCTGCGGGGGTTTTGCCGGCGGCCAGCACTTTGGCAACGGTCTCGGAGTAGCGCTGCGGGTTGTGCTCCTTGTATTTATCCTCAAAACGGCGCGGATACTTGCCGGCATAACGGGGCCGCCTCCGGTGCGGACTGGGTGCCGGGTCGGGCGCGGACTGGGAATGGTGTTCCCGAATCGAGTCGTCCATGATTAACACGATGCACCACGGGCGCGGGCAAGGAAACCGAAAAGCCAGGTGGACCACCAACCGGCTAGCGCTTCAGGAGCTTCAAGACGGCTTCGGTGCGGGAATGCACGTGCAGCTTGTTGTAAACGCCGCGGATGTGAAAGCGGATGCCATCCAGGCTGATGCCGAGCTTGTCGCTGATTTCCTTGTATCGACTGCCGAGGGCCAATTGCTCGAGAACCTCGCGCTCACGAGGCGTGAGATTTTCCACGTTCGCCGGAGCTGGGTCGGTGCCGCGAAAGCGCTGGACGATGCGGCGGGCGATCTGGGGTGTGATCGGCGAACCGCCGTTGCGGACCTCTTCGATGGCCTCGAGCAGGCGGGCCGGGACCGTGTCCTTGAGGAGAAAGCCGTCGGCGCCCGCCAGGATGGAGTTGAAGAGCGAATCGTTGTCGTCATGAATCGTCAGCATAATGATCAGCACGGTGGGCAGGAGGGATTTCAACGCGCGGACGCATTCGACACCGTCCATTTTCGGCAATTTGATGTCCATCAACACCACCTCCGGCTTGTGTCGAGCGATGTCCGCCAGGGCGGACTCGGCGTCCGCGTAGTCGGCCACGACTCGAAGTCGAGGCGATCGCTTGAGGAGGCTTTTCATACTCATGCGGAGGTCGTCGTTGTCCTCCACGAGTGCGACACGGATGCTCATAGGCTCATGGGTTGGGTTAGGGTTCGGTCGAGGCGCGAGCCACTTCTTGCCCGGAGGCATAGGGCAGACGCGCGATAATGGAAGTTCCGGCGCCGGGGCGGCTCTGGATGGTCAGAGAAGCGCCGATGGCCTGGAGGCGGTGGCGCATGTTGGCCAGACCGCCCGAGTGATCTGGGCCGAAGCGATGAACATCGAAGCCACGGCCGTTATCGGCCACGCCTAACTCGAGAACTCCAGCTTGAAGTGTTAACCTCAACCGCGCCTCGGTGGCTTGGGAGTGCTTGAGGATGTTGTGAAGGGCCTCCTTTACAACCATGAACAGATTGTGCCTCACCTCAGCCGTCAGGGGCAGGGCAGGAACCTCGGCCGGCAAATCCAGATGGCAGGAAATCGGGGTCGCCTGGAAGAAATTATCCGCATACTGGCTGATGTACTGCACCAAGCCGTCGAGCGTATCGTTGCGAGGGTTGGCGGCCCAGATAATGGTGCGCAGTTCATGCACGGCATTGCGCGCGCTCTCGCCGATTTTGGAGGCGTAGGCCTCGACCTGCTTGGGCTGCTCCTTGTCTCCCTTCACCAGTTCGCTGAGGACGATGACATGGGTGAGGCAAGCGCCGATGTCATCATGGAAGTCACGGGCGATGCGCGCGCGTTCCAGCTCTACCAGATGCGCTTGGTGTTGGCGTTCAAATCTTCGTTGCGCTTTGACCTTCTCAAGACGGCGAGCGGTGAGTGCAATGCCGGCCCCGCTGCCGAGCAACAGGATGCCGACGAACCACCAGGTTTGCCAGAAGTGACGCGGGATGATGAGGTCAAAGCCGGCGCCCGGAGAGCTCCAAAGGCCGTCGTTGTTGCAAGCTTGCACCTGGAATCGGTACCGCCCGTGAGGCAGGTAAGCATAGGCGACCGCGCGCTTGGCGCCGCCGTCCACCCAGCTTGAATCCAGGGCGTCGAGCCGGTACTTGAAACGGACTTTTTCCGGGGCGGAAAAGCTCAGGGCGGTGTAGCGGACCTCCAACCTGGTTCTGCCGGCTGGCGCTGTGAGAGCGGCCGATCCATTCAGGTCCTGGGTTTTACCATCGACCGTCACTTCCTCAATGAGCACTGGGGGCACGACCGCATTGACCTCGAGGGCGTCCGGCCGAACTACAACCACGCCCTTAAGGGTTGGAAAGAGCAAGCGACCATCCTTCGTGCGGCAGCCGGAAGGTTGAAAGGCACAGGTGCAGGCGGCCGACGCCATTCCATCAGACTGGTCGTAGCTGGCGCAGGAGAAGTTCCTGGTCTGTCCACCGGCGAAGGATTCGAGGTCATGTTTCTGGACGGAAAATGGCCCGTGCGGCGAGCTGCACCAGAGCCGGCCGCTGGAATCCTCGACAATGTGGCAAACAGTCTCATCCGCCAAGCCATCCTGGGTGGTAAAGTTGGCAAACTTGTCCCCGCACCAGCGGCTTAGTCCGCCGTCTGCCGTGCCGACCCAAAGGGCGTCGTCCCGGTCCACGAAAAGAGACCAAGCTAAATTGCTCAACAGGCCGTTGGTTGTGTTGTAAGAGGTAAAGTTGCCGTCGCGAAGACAGAACAGGCCGGCTCCTCGAGTCCCCAACCAAAGTTGATCCTGTTTGTCGTCAGCGATGGCTACCACCTCGTACTCGTCAGAAAACCAGGGCATAGGCAGCTTGGTCAAATGGCCGTCCGCATAGCACGACAGGCCGGCCCGGTGCCCGAACCAAATGCGGCCTTTTCGGTCTTCATAGATCGCGTCCACCCGGTCGGAGATCTGGGTGCGGTCGAACATGGGCTGGAAGCGCTCACCGCGAAACTGATAGACGCCATGGGAGGAAGTGCCAACCCAGAGATTGGAATGGCTGTCCTCGAGCAGCGACCAGACGTCGGTCAAGGGAAGATCGCTGGCACCGTAGCGCGTGGTATTGGTCCCTTGAAATCGATAAACGCCGCCTAAACTGCTGCCGACCCAAATGCTGCCGTCGTGGCCTTCACAGATGGAATAGACCGGGGTGGTCAGAGCCGAGCCGCCCAGGATACGGAATCGCCGCGGCTGGAGCCTAACCAGGCCGCCGTCAAAGAGGCCAAGCCATTGGTTGCCCTCGCGGTCGGTGAGGCAACAGGAGACGGTCGCGCCAGGCAAACCGCTGGCCGGGCCAACCTTGGTGACGATTCCTTGGGGAGAAACGAGGACCAAGCCTTCCGGGTACCGGCCCAAGCAGAGGTTTCCCCAGCGATCCTCGGCGAGGACCTCGAGAGCGGTTTGCACTCCGGAAATCTGGCTTGCCGGGCCCATCCAATGCCCGGCCTGGTATTTTGTCTGCCAGTAGTTGGCGCAGCACACCCACAATCCTCCGTCGCGGCAAGCGGCCAACTCCCGAATATTGGGCGGCGTTGCTGACTCCGGCAACTCGACCGGCTCGAACCCTTCCCCGCGCAAAACGGCCAGTCCCGCCGAGGTGCCCAACCAAAGCTGGCCGCTGGCATCTTTAGCCAGAGCGCGAATCTGGGCGCCAGCCAAGGGGCCTGGCAGAGTGACGGACTCAAGGCGACCGGAGCTGAAGCAAAGGAGGCGGCCCGCTTCGTCCATTCGACTCACCATCCAGATCCGTCCCTGGTTGTCCTCACAAATATTGGGAGGCGACACGGGATAGAAAGAGCGATTGGTAGAAACGACGCTTAGGACTGTGCCGTTCCAGTGCCACAGAGCGCCGGAACGGGCGACAAACAACTCACCAGACGGCTCTCTCATACAGTTCACGATCTCGTCCTGCTCGTTTCCCGAGCCGAGCAGTTGGTGGAATTGTCCGCCGCGCAGGGCAACCAAACCGCCTCCGCGTTCCGTAGCAATGAACAGGGCGTCGTCGGCTCCCTTGAAGAGGGCGCCGATACGGCTCTTTGGCAATTCCGGACAATTCTGCGGCGTGAATACTTTGAAGCGAACGCCGTCGAAGCGCGCCAAGCCAGCCAACGTGCCGACCCAGAGGTAACCGTCGGTGGTTTGCGCCAGCGCGGTGACCGAGAGGTGGGGCAGGCCGTCGGCCATCGACCAAGCTTTGATCATGAACTGGCCTTCCGGTTCCGGGGAGACGGACTCGAGCTGGCCTCGCACGGTGGTGGAGCAACACGCACCCACCGCCAGGACGAAGGCGCGCCATTTTCTCAACCCAGGCAGCCACTGGGTGGCAGCAGCTTGCATTCTGGCGGCGATGCTACGAGAGGGTGGCGGGGTTGGCAAGGCCGGATTTGCCCGTTTTCCAAGACTACATCATTGTGCAGGTAGTCATAACCCCTTCACGTATGGCACTATCACCATCAAAGCAAGGCTACCGCTTGCGGACTTTGCCGGCCGTCGCGGGAAACGCCGTGGGCGGGGCAGGCTTGTTACTATGAAAACAAGAACGAAATTGTCTTTGAAAGGCTTTACGCTGATCGAATTGCTGGTCGTGATCGCGATCATTGCCATCCTGGCTGCCATGCTCTTGCCTGCGCTCACGCGTGCCAAACTCAAAGCCAAGGACATTCAGTGCGTGAACAATCTCAAGCAACTGGGGCTCGCGCACACCATGTACCTCGGGGACTTCGGTAAATCGTTTGAATACAGCTACGACGAGAATCTGTGGATGGACACGTTGCTGAGTTACTACTCCAAGGTGAATGATTCCCGAATCTGCCCGCTAGCCAATGCCCCCACCAAGCGCACTTACATTAGCCCGCAATACACGTTCGGCGCTGCCGATCAAACGTGGCAATGGTACCCTTTTCACACTAACTTCACGGGCAGTTACGGCTATAACGGCTGGCTCTATACAGGAAAATACTCAATCAGCGGACTGATTATCGGAGCCTCAGACGACTGGAAATACCCTTCCGAAGGCGCGGTCGCGAAAACCTCCAGCGCGCCGCTCTTCGCCGATGAGGTGTGGGTGGACGGCTGGCCACAAGAAACCGATGCTCCGTCCAAGGACTTGTATAATGGCGGCGACCTCTCCTTCATGGCACGGTACACCGTGGCGCGGCATCTGGGAAGCGGTCCCGCCTCGGCGCCCAGAAATATAACCTCGAGTGGGGGCCTGGTTGGCGGAATCGAAATATCGTTCTTGGATGGCCATGCCGCTCCGGTTAGATTGCCAAAGTTGTGGACGCTCGACTGGCATAACAATTGGGTCACCCCGTCCACGATTCCGGCGCCCGACTAATGCGTTGCCTTTTCTCAGCCAAAATGCAGGCCGTCCTGCAAGAGGCCGCGCGGTTCGCAGCCGGACTCCTCTTGGCCGGGGTTGTGCTGTGGATGCGCACAGCGGCGCTGGCCGCCACAAATTTCTATTACCTGGCCCCTTCGGAGGCCCCGACGACCAATCCGCTAAAGGGCTTTATGCCCTATGCCGGGAGCTATACCACTTTTCCTTACAGCATGGAGTGGAGTTACCTGCCCCTGCGTTCGTTAATGACTGGGCCCACCAACTTCGACTGGTCCAGTCTTGACTCTTTGCTCAGCAGTGTAGCAGGGCGGGGCCACCACACAGTGTTCCGGGTTTATTTGGATTATCCAACGCTGCCAACCGGAATCCCGCAGTATTTATTGGACGCCGGACTGGTGACTTACAGTTACAACGATTACGGCAACAATGGAGTCAGCGTCTGCCCTGATTATGAGAACCCGCTCCTGGACCAGGCGCTGACCAACTTCATCGCCGCGTTGGGCGCTCGTTATGACGGGGATTCCCGCATCGGCTTCATCACCGTTGGGCTGCTTGGCTTTTGGGGTGAGTGGCACACTTATCCGCATACGAATTGGTTCGCTTCGGCCTCCGTGCAAGACGCGGTGCTAAGCGCCTACGGAGCGGCTTTCACCAAAACCAAACTGCTGGTGCGCTGGCCCGCAGGGACTAATCCGGGGGCGCGGCAGATTGGTTACCATGATGACTCGTTCGCCGATGACACCATCGACCCGCCGAGTTGGAAGTTCCTGGGCTTATTGAAAGCCGCCGGTGAGACCAACAAATGGATCACACAGCCCATTGGTGGTGAGGTTTATCCGCCGCTCCAACCTTGCTTGTGGGACACGACGCAAACGAACTGCGTGGCACCCGATCAGGCCTACACGACCTGCGTCGCCCTCACCCATGCCACGTGGATGCTGAACCAGGGCGTCTTCTCTCCAGGTTTCACCGGCCAACAGCAGGCGTCGGCTCTGGCAGGCAGCAGAATGCTCGGGTACGCGCTGTATATTTCCAACGCGATCCTGGTGGACGCTCCTCTTTCCGGGCCATTGAACGCGAGCGTCGAGCTTTGGAACACGGGAGTAGCGCCGTTCTATTACGATTGGCCGGTGCAGTTGGGCGCGCTCAACGGCAGCAACATCCTGGCAAACACCTGGACGACAACGTGCCGGCTGTCTTCCGTACTGCCAGCGGTCACGAATACAACCTGGAGCTGGACCCAAATCAATCACGGCCTCGCAGCCGGCCAGTACAAGCTGCTGCTGCGGGCGCAAAACCCGCTTACCAACGGCGTGCCGTTCCGCTTCGCTAACGCAGCCCAAGATGCCGACCTTACGGGCTGGGTCACCCTGGGACAGTTTGCCGTGACGTCTGCTCCGGCCCAACCGTCCCTGAGCTGCAGTTATTCCCCCCCGGATTTCGACGTCCTGATCAATGCGGCGCCGGGAAGGTGGAGAGTCGAAGGCACATCAGATTTGGTCACTTGGACGCCTTTACTCACGACGAACACAACGACGTCGCGATGGAGCGTCACGTATAGCACCTCCTCCACAGTGCGATTCTATCGAGTGGTAGGCTCGCCATGAACACCATCGGATCAACCAAACCCCGCAAAATTCAGTATGAAAAGTCAAAATATGAAACGCAAAACCAACGCATACCGCGGCTTGTTGCCGCTCACTGTCAGCCTCACGCTGATTTGTTCAGGCCTTGTGGCCATGGCCGACAACTTGATCGTCAATAGCTTCGACGCTGGCATAAGCGGCATCGACTGGCAGAACTTCAGGAGTTATGCTTACAGCTACGCCGAAGTATGGGATCCGACCCAGGACTCGCAAGGGAATCCGAACAGCGGTTCGATGTACCTCACGGTCAATTGGCCCCTCCATAACGATCCCACTTGGAACCAGAATTGGAACGACGTTCAGCTCGCGTTCTATACGGGGTCGTTTGACTCCGCGAATTATATAACGTTCGAGCTTGACATTAAGGTTGACGTAACCAACTCCTTTCCGGCGCTGGATGGAACCTACGGTGCGCTGGAGCTCATCGTCAACAATCCGTGGACCACGGTCGTCGGGTGGGCGACGATCACCGCCACGAATGGGTGGCAGCACTTCAAGGGCTATTTTTCAGGAATACCCGGCGGGACCTATAGCGAGGCGGTCATTGGGCTCATCTCCAACGGCGGCAGCAGCCTCACCAACACCGTCAACTACTGGATTGATAACATTGTCTTCACTGCCCCTCCCTCGGTTCACACCAACCGGCCGAACCTAAGCATCGCGCCGGCGCCGCCAGCGGGCTTGACGTGCATCGCCAGCCAGCCGGGCGGGACCTATCAGCGCCAGATGATTGCGACGGTCAACAGCGATTATTCCTGGAACACGGCCACGGCGGTTTCCAACTCGACGACGTATTCCCTGAGCATCGCGCGCTTCCCGGGCCCGAACTATCCTGGATTTACGGGGCAAATGTTCATGATTCCGCAAGCGGGTATGATCGGCTCCCCCATCGATGACAGCATCGATTGGGATTCGTCAGATGTCGCGGCTCTCTACGTCGGCGTCAACCAGGATCGAACGGCAACCGCTACTTTCCAATACAAGACCAACAATCCGAGCAGTTGGATCACGGCACTGGTCGTGACCCAACAGTGCTTGGCTGGCCCGCTGGGCAAGTGGACTGTAACGTTCAAGAACGACACGAATGTCACTTTGACGGCCCCTGACCGGACCAGCACAAACTTTACGATCCCTGCCGCCGATGCGGCATTTTTCGCTGATCCGCTTTATGTGTATGTTGGTGATCAACCCAATATCAACGGGAACATCGGGCAGTCAGCCACGTTCAGCCGGGTGACGGTTGCTGGCTCAGCGGGCGCCATCGACGACAACTTCGTTGCTAATGGGACTCCCGGTCAACCCTACGTCCTAAATACTAATATTTGGACCTTAAACACCGCCGACCCCAACGGCGTTTTCATCACGGCACCGGATGCCAAGTACTGGATCAGTTGGCCCTTGCCAGATGCGGGCTTCACCAACCTCTACGCGACGGACGATCTCAAAAACAAGATATCGGGCCTTCAGTGGGTAAGTCTCCCGGTCTCAGCCACAGGCTGGCTGGATGTCGCGGGGGTGACCCGGTTAACCGTGGTCAACCAGTCCACTCTGAACGCGGCGTTTTCGAATCCGCCTGGACGCTCCTTCTTTGGACTATTCCATCAGTAGCACAGCTTGGCCGGGCGCCGGCTGTGCCGGCGCCTCGGCGCCACC
>Ga0209517_10002163_pt1 | contig 28176 bp, 21 predicted proteins | sample PeaSoiMetSII2010_FD_187695 | JGI IMG/M metagenome (GOLD analysis project Ga0209517, IMG submission 187695) | Peat soil microbial communities from Weissenstadt, Germany - SII-2010 (SPAdes) (version 2) | ecosystem: Environmental > Terrestrial > Soil > Wetlands > Peat | place: Germany...
CCTACGGGTCTGCTGGCGAGTCCCGAGCTCGACAGCATCTTGCAAAGAATCGGCGCGGAATTGCCCTGGCCCAATTCGATGGGCAATCAAGTCCGCTCGAATCGCTCGCCGCGCAAGGTGCTTCACGTTCTCACCGAGGCCGTGGGGGTTGGAGGGCACACCCGATTTGTTTGGCGATGGATCCAAAATGATGCGGGCCGGCCTCACTCAGTTGTGTTGACGCGTCAAGGCGAGCGACAGATTCCAGGTCCCTTAAAGGAAAATGCGGAAGCAACGGGAGGAAAGTTCCACTGTTTGGATTGGCATGTCGGCGGGTTTCTGACTCGAGTACAAGCTTTGCGCCGCTTGGCAGCGGGCGCGGACCATGTGGTATTGCATACCAGCCCTAGCGATGTGCTGCCGCTGATCGCGTTCGCTGGAAGCCAGAATCGTCCTCCAGTCACGCTGGTGAACCATGCGGATCATGTTTTTTGGTTGGGAGGAGCAATTGTGGATCAGGTCGCGAACTTCCGCGAATCCGGCCGGAGGCTTGCGCAACGGCGCCGGGGCATAGCCGAATCGCGCTGCCCTCTCGTTCCCGTACCGCTTGGACCTCGTCCGAAGCCTTTTGACCGATCCGAAGCCAAGAAAAAGTTGGGCTTGCCGGAAGATGCAGTCGTCCTACTCTCAATTGCGTCCAGCTATAAATACGCCTCTATTGGCGACGTACACTTTGGCAAGGTTCTGCTGCCGGTTCTGCAGACCCATAAGAATGCCGTCCTGTTTGTGATCGGCCCAAAGGAGGACGACGAGTGGCTCGCTTCGTCCGCACAAGCCGACGGCAGGCTGAAAGTTCTTGGCAAGCGTGCTGACACAGATCTGTTTTATCAGGCAGCGGACATCTACCTGGACTCGTTTCCTTTTAGCTCGATGACCTCGGTCCTAGAGGCCGGAAGCCACGGAGCTCCCGTGGCGAGCTACCGGCTTCATCCCAGGGAAGCAGAGATCCTCTATACCGATGATCTCGCAGTGTCTCCTTTCATCGTGCAAGCCTCAAGCGTAGAGGAATACAGGCGGAAAATCTCTTGGTTGATCGAGAACGGCGAGTCCCGCCGAACGCTTGGTGAACAGACCAGAGATCGCATCACTGAGATTCACGAACCGGGCGGCTGGAATCGTTTTTTGGAAGCGATGTATTCGCTAGATTTTCCGGCTTCCTTAGACCAAGCACCGGACAAGCTTGAGCCGCGTCGGGAAGTCGGCGAACTGGATTTTCGGCTGGCCCAGATCTTCGCCAAGTCCGGCGTCTCGAGGGATCTTTCCAGCACGATGCGCAACCATATAGCGCTTTTTCCTTTGGGAGAGCGTCTGCGGATCTGGCACCGGATGTTCGGCGGAGAATGGCGTTCCCTGCCTCGACTTATTCTGAGCGATTGGCAAAAGACGACGCTGAATCGAATTCGGTCATTTGTCTTCTTTAGGTCAGTTAAATAATTGATTCTTAATAGTTTGTCGCATGGTCTCTTCCTGGATTGGGGCCAGGCAGCTACGCTTGGAGAACTTGGACGGGCGAAGCACTCCGTTGCCGTTAAGTATACGAGAGAACCAAAAAGCATTGGTCTCCAGGGACAGGATGTCCGAAGCTACAGCCAGATAGTCTTTCATTCTTTGTTTGTAGCCGATGGCGAGACTCGCCGCGTCCACAATCTGAATAGCGGAGAATGGCGTTTGTAGCCCGCCGCCCCCGCCGCCACACCCGCAAGAGGCACACAGAGAGTTTCGAAATGAAGCAAGCCGTTTTCACCATTGTTGAAGCTGTCCAACCCGAGGTTCCCCAATTGACGGGCACATTTCGGCTAGGTGCAACGAAACTTGAGAGGGAAGGCCTCGCGGCCTACGAGTTCTTTCGATGAAATCCATCTTCCGATCCACGGCCATCCTGAGCGGCAGTTCGATCATTAGCATTTTCCTCGGCATGGTTTCTGCCAAGGTCCTTGCTTTGTTCTTGCAGCCTGCCGGCTACGGCTATTACGGATTGATGCAGAGCTTCGTCGCCGTCACCACCTTGTTCGCCGGACTGGGAATGTCCACGGGATTGGTGCGGCTAGGGGCGCGCGCGGCCACGCAGAATGATGAAGCGGCGCTGGCGAGTTTGGACAGCGGCGCCTGGTATTTGTACCTCGGATTGGGCGGCCTCACGCTGGCGGTCTTGACGGTGTTCCGCTCGGCGCTGAGCCGCATGGCGTTGGGCAGTCCCGACCACGGTTGGACCATTGTGCTTTTGGGGTTGGCGATCCTGTTTACGGTGGCGGGTAACGTTCAGGTGGGCACCTTGAACGCCCACCACCGCGTGGGCGCGCTCGCCAAGTACGCTGTGGCGAATACCCTCGCTAGCGGTCTCTTTACGATCAGCGCGGTCTTGATTTGGCGCGCGCGCGGCGTGGTGCCCGCCGTGATCTTCAGCGGCGCCGCCAGCTGGATTGCATCGCGATACTTCCTCCGCCGCGAAGTCAAGCCCGCCAGGATTCGTCCCACACGCAAGGAAGCCTTCCGATCGGCCGTGGCGCTCGCGCGATTTGGCGGGCCGTTCACCGTCAGCATGCTGGTGGGGACCGGCGTACAGTTGGCGCTTCCGATGGTCGTTGTGCACCTGCTGAATCCCGCGAGCGTCGGCTACTACAAAGCGGCGGCCGCGATTTCCGTGGGGTATCTGGGATTCCTGGTGACCGCGATGGGGCAGGATTATTATCCGCGGGTGTCCGCCGTCTCGCACCAGCCTCAAGCTCTGGTCAAGCTGATTAACGAACAGCACAGGCTAGTGATGCTCATCGCGGTGCCGATCATTTTGGGCATGTTGGCGCTGGTGCCCATCCTGATTCCCATCGTTTACTCGCACAAGTTTTCGCCCGCCGTGGACATTCTCGAATGGCAGCTCATCGGCGACTTGTTCAAATTCTCGAGTTGGACGATGTCGTTTGCGATCCTGGCGCGTTGCAGCAGCTCCGTCTACTTCATCACCGAGTCCATCGGCGGCGCTGCCATGCTGGTCTCGACGTGGCTCGCGGTCCGCTGGTTCGGCATGACCGGTCTCGGTTTCAGTTTTCTTGCCGCTTACGCTGTCTACTATGTGGTCGTGTGGATCGTGATCCGCCGGGAAGTCTCGCTGGTTTGGACGAGAAGCAACAAGCTCATGATGCTGGGCGCGGTGGCGGCTGCGCTCATCATCAGGATCCTACCCTCGACGCGGTTCGGGGGGTTCCGCACGCCCGTCGCTTTGGTTCTCGCCTTCGCCGCGGGAATCCCGAGCCTGTTCATCTTGTGGCGGGAGTTCATGTCCAGTAAGGCTCCTGTAGTGGCCGAAGCCCCCACTAAGATTCCGGAACCGGAAAAGGTAGCAACCGAAGCGTGATCGTGACACCCGAGAGCGCGCAACGCAGTCCAGTTCTCAGGAAACTGGATCGCTGGTCCTTGATCGTTGCCACCAACAACGATCGGACTTTGCGTGAAAATCTGCTCGCTTCTCCGGTCATCGGAGACAAGTGCCAGGTCATCACCAAGAGCGGCTTTGCCTCCGCCGCGAAAGCTTGTAACGCTGGAATCGCCGATGCCGCCCACGAACTCCTGGTCTTTGCGCATCAAGACGTCATCCTGCCCCCCGGGTGGACCAGCGATCTCGATCGCGCCATCGCAGTTCTCTCGGAGGAAGATCCGAACTGGGGAGTGCTGGGAATGGCGGGCGTGGAACTCGCTCCCCCGCACGAATTTCGCGGCTACTGCTATTCCACCGGCCTCCAGACAATTCTGGGCCAGCCCTTTTCCCATCCGGTCGAAGTCGCCTCGCTCGACGAAATTGTGCTGGTCATCCGCCGTTCCTCGGGCCTGCAATTCGACGAACAGTTGCCGGGGTTTCATCTCTATGGCACCGATCTCTGCCTGGAGGCGAGACGCCGCGGCATGAAGAGTTACGCTGCATCCGCGTTCTGCATCCACAACACCAACGGAATCCAATCTCTCCCGCTGGATTTCTGGCGCGGTTATTTCTTCATGCGGAGCAAGTGGTCCCGCGAATTGCCCGTGCCCACGTGCTGCACCACGATCACGAAATGGGCTTGGCCGGCGTGGGATCGAATCGTGCGTGACGCTGCCCGCCGCGCCTTTTCCCCGCGCAAAGTCGGCAAGCGATGGGACGACGTCGCCGCCCTGCGCGAGCGCGCGCTGCATGAACGTGAAGCGCTCGAATCCGCGCCCAGGCCGTCCTTCGATCCCGCCGCGCGGGAGACGTACGGCCGCGAAAAGAGCAATGTAAATGTCTGATGCCGGCCGGATGCGCGTTGCTTTGCTCGGCGCCACGTTTGACACGGGGAATATGGGCGTCGGCGCGCTCGCCGCGAGCGCGATCCTCTGCATACGAGAGGCATATCCGGACGCTTGCATTTCGCTCCTCGATTACGCGAGCGAACGCGCGGTGTTTCGCCCCCGAGTGGACGGCAAAGAAGTGGAAGTCCCGCTCATCAACATGCGGTTTTCCAAGAAATTCTATTTGCCGAACAACATCGTCGTCCTGCTCCTGATTGCCCTCCTTCGGAAGATGATTCCGTTCGCGGGATTGCGCCGCCGCATCGGCGCCGGAAACGAGTGTTATCGCAGGATCGAGGCCACCGATCTTTTCGCCTCCGTGGCGGGCGGCGATAGTTTTAGCGACATCTATGGCCTGGGCCGTTTTTTCTATATTTCTCTTCCGCAGGTTCTGGTCCTGTTGATGGGCAAGAGGCTCGTCTTGCTGCCCCAGACCATGGGGCCTTTTCACGGCGGAATCTCACGAATCGTTGCGCGCTATATCTTGAAGCGCTCCGAGCGCGCATTCACGCGGGATCGCGAAGGCTTGGCGGAGATCGCGTCTCTCTTGGGAAGCTCGAATCCGGTGAAATATTCATTCTGCTACGATCTCGCGTTTTTATTGCCGCCGCAGGCGCCGCCGCTGGTGGATACGCCCGGCCTCTCGCTCGATGCCGAGCGCGCCCGGCCCGTTGTCGGCGTGAACGTCAGCGGCCTGCTTTACGCTGGCGGCTATTCTGGCCGGAACATGTTCGGCTTGAAGATTGATTACCAGGAGTTTGTGCGCGAACTCCTCCGCTTTCTCATCGAGGACCGCGGCGCGGACGTGCTTCTCGTGCCCCACGTCTTCATCGCCGCAGACGCCAGCGAGAGCGACAAGCTGGAAAACGATCAGGCCGTCTGCGAGCGGATTTACGCGGAACAGTGCGCCGCTTATCCGGGGCGCCTCGGTTTTGTGCGCGGTTTTTACGACCAGAACGAAATCAAGTATGTCATCGGCAAGTGTGATTTCTTCGTCGGTTCGCGCATGCACGCCTGCATCGCCGCCGTTTCCCAGTGCATCCCCGCGGTCAGCGTGGCGTACAGCGACAAATTCCTGGGCGTCATGGCCACCATCGGAATCGACTCCATCGTTACGGACGCCCGCTCGCAGGGCATCCCGCAAATTCTCGACGTCATCGGGCAATCGTTCGATCGCCGCGAAATGATCCGGCGCCAACTGCAATCCAAGATGCCGGGAGTGCGCACGGCCGTGCTGAATCTCTTGACCGCTGATTCGCGCCTCCCCAGCGGCGATGTGAAACCCGATACCAGGGATTCCCTGATTCCTGCGGGCACGGTGTAGGAGAGGAACATGCAACCAATGCAACAGTCCGTGATGGAAGTCTCCGGCCTGGAGGAATCTTTCAACCAGGTCTATGAGATTGATCCGCTGAAGGATGGCCGGTGGGCGGACTTCGTCGCGGGGCATCCGGACGCCTGCGCGTTTCACTCCGTGGGATGGTTGAAGGCTTTGAAAGTGAGCTATGACTACGAGCCTTTTGTTTTGACCACTGCCCGGCCCGGCGAAACCCTTGCGGACGGTTTGCTCCTCTGCAAAGTCAAGAGCTGGCTCACGGGCTCGCGAATCGTCTCCTTGCCGTTTTCAGATCATTGCCAACCCCTCGTTGCCGACGGGAAGACCCTTGCGAAACTTTTGAAGCGGGCGCGAGAGTCCCAAGAGAGCGGCAACTGGAAGTACATCGAGTTGCGGCCGCTGCCCTCGGTTTCGCCGGAACTGTTCTCGGAGCTGGGCCTCAACCCGAGCCAAACCCACGCGCTTCACGTGCTGGATATCCGCCCGAGCGGCGAAGAGATCTTCAATGGATTTCACAAGAGCTGCGTGCGGCGCGTGATCAATCGCGCGAATCGCGAACAATTGACGGTGAAAGAAGGACGCTCCGACGAAATCCTGCGGATGTTCTATTCACTTCTGCTATTGACGCGCCGCCGGCACGAACTTCCTCCGCAACCGATTGCGTGGTTTCGCAGCGTCCTGGACTGCCTGGGTGAGAATGCCCTGATTCGCGTCGCCATGAAGGGGGAAGTGCCGGTCGCCAGTATTCTGACGCTCTCGCACCACCGCGTCGTCATCTATAAATACGGTTGCTCCGACGCGGCGCATCACAACCTTGGCGGGATGCCCTTCCTATTCTGGCGCGCGATTCAGGATGCCAAGGCAGCCGGCGCCGAACAATTCGACCTGGGGCGCAGCGACCTGGACAATCCCGGGCTTATTTCCTTCAAAGGCCACTTGGGAGCGCAAGCTTCGCAGCTTACCTATTACCGCCATCCCACGACTCCGGTGCCGGGTCCCGCGGCGAAGTCTCGAATCAAACTGGCTCAAAAGATGTTCACTCTGCTGCCGAACCGCCTGCTTTCCGCCGCGGGCGCGGCTCTTTACCGCCATATCGGGTAGGTCTTCTCCATGGATATCAATCAAACGCTCATCGATTTCTTCCGCTGTCCCGCTGATTGCATCGATTTCCGGCTCAGCCAACCCGGTTCGGGTGCGCCCGGATTCTTCAAGTTCGGGCCGGACGCGATCGGCTATGGACAGGTGGGGGTGGCGTTTGCCGCGGACGATGTTCGCCGCGAACTGCATGACGCCAGCTCCGACGTGCAGTTGGCGCAGGGAGCTTGCCTGCTATCGTTCGATCCCGGCGCCGTGGTGGAAAATCTGCGCCGCGAGCGCTACGTCGCGGACGCCCAGACCGAAGCGCCCGGACTTACGCGCGGCGGTTTGGTGCGCAAAGCCTACTACGCTGTGCGGCCGATTCTTCCGGTGGCCGTCCGCAAGCACCTTCAGCGGCTATCGCTCCGCGGCTGGGAGCGGAAACCTTTTCCTCGTTGGCCGCTGGACCGTTCCGTGGATCAGATCTTTGAGAGATTGCTGTTGTTGGCCTTGCAAGCGCAAGGCCTCGAGAAGATTCCGTTCATTTGGTTTTGGCCCGAAGGGAAGTCCGCCTGCGCCATCATGACCCACGATGTGGAGACGAAAACGGGTCTCGAATTCTGCCCGTCTCTTATGGATCTGAACGATTCCTACGGAATCAAATCCTCATTTCAAATTATCCCCGAGGGACGCTACGTCACGCCGCAGGAAGTCCGCGAGGAAATCGAGCGTCGCGGATTTGAAGTCGATGTCCACGACTGGAATCATGACGGACACCTCTACTCCGATCGGGAAACATTCCTTTCCCGCGCCGCCAAGATCAATCAGATTGCCGCGGAATGGGGCGCCGAGGGTTTCCGCTCCGGCGTGCTGTATCGCAACACCGACTGGTTCGCCGATTACACTTTTTCCTACGATATGTCCGTTCCGAACGTCGGCCATTTAGATCCGCAGCCCGGTGGCTGCTGCACCGTGTTCCCCTATTTCATCGGCAAGATTCTGGAAATCCCGCTGACCACCACGCAGGATTACCCGCTCTTCCACGTCTTGCGCGATTATTCGATCGACCTTTGGCGCAAGCAGATCAACCTGATCCTGCAAGGACACGGCCTCATCTCCACGGTCGTCCATCCCGATTACGTGATTGAAAAGCGCGCGCGCGCCACCTACTCCGAATTACTCGCCCATTTGGCCTCTCTCGGCGCGCAAAAAAGCGTCTGGCTCGCTCTCCCCCGGGACGTCAATCGCTGGTGGAGAGATCGCTCGCAGATGAGTCTGATTCAGAGAGACGGCCGCTGGGAAATCGCAGGTCCCGGCAGCGAACGGGCCCGCGTGGCCTACGCCTCCTTCGACGGCAAAGGCATCGCCTACAGCTTTGACCGGCTGGCCCCGATCGAATCGGAAGTCGCTCCCGCCTAATCGTCCCTTAGTCGCATCCCGCCTGAAATCGCAGTAGCCCGCCTCGACTGTACCGGTGTGACCTGTGTACCAAATGGGAGCACCAGTACAACTTCCCTATTGTTAGTCCGTTGGTACGGTTCCATATTTTAACAACGGGTCAAGCATCCGTCTGGCTTCATCGGCGTTGCCCTCACAGGGGGAATTGCCTTCGCCAGCGATAAATACCGGAGCTACGCGGCTCTTATCTGTTTGGGTTCGGAGGGATTTTATGAGATCGAGAAAGTACAAGATCGCTGGACTAGCGGCCGTCTGCTTGAGCCTCGCCTCCGCGATGCTCCTGATGGCAAACCAAAAGCCTGAGGTGTCTAGGTTCGGCAAGCCGGCGACGGCGGCCCAGTCCAACCGTGTCTCGTTGGTTGAGGATTGGAGCCATCGGCACCTGGTCTACTCCCATCCCCAGACGATTATCCAGAACTTGCGAATCCAGCAGCAGCAGCGCTACGTCCAGCAGGTGCTCCGACGCAATTATGTCGCTCCGCGGCCGATCTCTTCGCGGCCGATCTCTCCGTTCGCTCCGGTGGATCGCTGGCGGCCGAATCCTATTCCCAGGCCGATCAGCTTCCACGAGCCTGAAATGACGAACGATATGCACCGCGATTGGGCCGTGGTCATGAACGCTGCCAACCAGACGATGGGCGACGGCAGCTTCCCGGCCAAGTACACTTTTAATGTCAACGCCGCCCCGGATTGCGTGAACGATTTCGCGGTCTTCATGACAGATTCGAACAGCGGGACGGGCGTTGATATCTACGCCCTGAACAATCTCTACGTGAATGCGTCGAATACCGGCGTTTGCTCGGGCACTGCTCCCAACGTGCTTTGGGCCTATCACATCCAGACGACGCTGAATGGGGCCCCGGTTGGTTCGCCTGTGCTCTCTGCGGACGGTACAGAGGTTGCCTGGGTGGAATCCGGTACGGGACTGGGCGCAGAAGCCACTCTACATATTTTGAAGCCCTATGTAGGCAGTGGCGTGGGCACCGCGGACGGCACCCTTGCGGCCCCAAATACGCCGCCGAACAGCGCCAGTGGAGCTGCTTATCACACCTGCGTGCCGACGGCACCGGGTGGTGGCGGGACCGTCAGCAATGCGTGCCTTTACAGCATTCCCTTTGTCAATGCTGTCACTGACACCGGCGGTACCGGAGCCATTGATCCCTCGTCGCCGTATTACGACTATTCAGATGATCTTATCTTAGCTGGAGACGACGACGGCAATCTCCACCTGTTCATCAACGTATTCAAAGGAGCTGCGGCCGAGCAAACCATTAACGGCTGGCCGGCTTCCGTGCCCGACGGAGACGCACTCGGTAGCCCCATTTTCGACGAAACTTCGGAGCACGCTTTCGTCGGCGATGCGGGAGGGCAACTGACCTACGTGACCGTGGGCGCCGGCCCCGGCTACAATTTAACGGCGGGCGTCAGCTGGACAGTCGCAGCTGGCGCGAAGATTGTGGACGCCCCGATCGTCGACAGCACGACACAAAGAGTTTTCGTCTTTGCCAATAGCACGGCCGGCGCCGTGGTCGGCGAGGACGACACGTCGTTGACTGCCGGGCTCAGAACCGGTCCTCTGAACGTCGGAGCTGACAATACCAACCTGTTTCATTCAGGAAGCTTCGACAACAATTACTATGCCTCGGACACTGGAGCGGGAACCGGCACAGGCAATCTCTACGTTTGCGGGAACAATGGTACTGAACCGGAGCTCGTTCAGATCGCGGTGGCAGGTGGAACCATTGGCGCTGCGACGGATGTGTTCACCGCCGCTACGGCCAACACCGAGTGCTCTCCGGTCACAGAGTTTTACAATACGCCCAGCACAACGGATTTCCTCTTTTTCAGCGTCCAGGCAAACGGTAACGCCTTCACCGATTGCTCGGGTGAGGGTTGCGTCTACGGCGCCAATCTTTCCGGCGCCTCAACGGTGACCATCTCCGGTGCGATGCCGGCCAGCGGCGGGGCGAGTGGAATCATCGTGGACAATGACAGCACGGACACTGCCGCTTCGAATGTCTACTTCTCGTGGCTCGGAAATGACTCCGCCACCTATCCCTGCAATGGAGACACCTCAGGCAAAGGCTGCACCGTCCAAGTTTCTCAACTGGGTCTCGGCAGCGCCGGAGAGCTCGTTGATGCTACGTCGGGCGCAAATCCAGGCGGATCTACCTTCGAAACCACGAATTTGCCCAATCCCGCACACAATGGGAATGTTCTCATCGTCCTGTCGCACTGGGACGGTGTCGGGATCACAGCAACGTCCGTGACCGACAACGCGGGCGGTGGAAGCAATACGTACAGCGCCCTCGGTGGTCCGATAAACATTGGGCTAAACGGGCCCTTCACTAACTACATGCAGGCCTGGTATGCCTACAATGTGCACGGCGCTCCGACCACCTTCACCGTGACGTACTCCGCTGGTGTGGCAAACATTGCCCTGGTCGACGTCCTCGAGTATGGGGGGCTTGTAGGCCCCGGCGACCCGTTGGACGCCGGCACGATTGTGACGAACACGGGCACCACCCCCGGCGTAGCTCCGTTCCTGATGAGCGTCCCGGCACCGGGGGGCAACACCACGGCCGATAATGAAACCATCATCGGACTCTTTGCCACCGCCCAGGGCGGCGGCTTTCCGTTCACGGCTGGCACAGGTTTCATCCCAGCACTCTCAGACGCTACTAGTTTCATCGAGCAAGAGGCGGTCATAAGCTCAGGAGAGTACGGTGCCACGGCGGACGCCTTCAACAATGGTATTAACTGGGGCGGGATCGTGGTTGGCTTCAAGAACGCTGTGCAGTAGCGGGCATTCTCGCAATTTTGCTGTGCGTGCCGGTACGCGCCCGCGTACCGGTACGCACAGCAGTACCAGTGCCGCCGTTCTATTGAACTACTTCTAGTCTCCCCCCATACTTGCACATCGCCTCAAGCACCTTACTGATGCTGAGGCGATTTCTATCTCTGCGCATTCGTTCTGCGTGAGTTCGTTTCGCCAAGGCTTTTCCAGCGCGGCGCGGCCCAAATCGATCTGCCTGCGGAGGCATGGATGATTTTTCGAGCTACGAGAGTCGCTGGGTTGGCTGTAATTTGCTTTGGCGTCGCGACGGCGATGCTCCTCCTGGCGAACGGGCGGCCGGACTCCGAGCTTAGCCGTATCCCGCTGGTGCAGGACTGGACGCACCGGCACATGGTCTATTCCCATCCGCAGTCCATCATTCAGAATTTGCAGTTGCAGCGCCAGGACCGCTACGTCGAGCAGGTGCTGCACCGGAATTACGCCTCCACCTTTCCCAAGGCCGAGCCGTCCAATCGCTGGCGTCCAACGCCGACCCCCAGGCCCATTAAGTTTGGTCTCCCCGACGAGCAGGACCAATTGCATCGCGATTGGGGGGTGGTCATGCCGGCCGCGAACGAAACCATGGGCGACGGAAATTTTCCCGCGAAATATTCCTTCGATATCAATTCCGCTCCTGATTGCACGCATGACTTCATCGTCTTCACCCAGACGACCGCGAACGCGGGCGGCGGCGCCGTCACCATCTACGCCCTGAACAATCTCTACGCCGGCACCTGCAAGACGGGCAGCGTTCCGAACGTGCTGTGGGCCTACACGTTTTACTCGAATAGCGGCGGCGCGGTCGTCGGCTCGCCCATTCTTTCGCTCGACGGCACCCAGGTGGCCTGGATCGAAAGCAAAGGTTCCGGCACGGCCGCCACTCTTCACATTCTGAAGCCCTACACAGGCGGCAGCGCGGGAACCCTCGGCGCGCCGGAGGCGCCGGCGAACAGCGGGAGCGCCAGCGCCTTCCGCAGTTGCACGCCCTCCGCGGGCAATGGGGCGTGCCTCTACAGCATTGCGTTCAATAACGGCGACGACGACACCACCTCCTCCCCCTACATCGACTACGGCTTCGACGAGATCTTTGTAGGCGACGCCGACGGCGATTTGCACCTGTTCACCGGAGTGTTCAGCGGATCTCCCGTCGAGGCGCATGGAGGAAGTACCGGCTGGCCGGTTTCCATCAACGGCAACGCCCTCACCAGCCCCGTCTTCGATGAGAATTCATCCCACGTGTTTGTGGGAGATAGCGGGGGATTGCTCAGCTACGTTTCCGTCTCCAGCGGCGGCGTGGGCGCGCGAGGCGGAACGTCCTGGAGCCTTGGGGCGGGCGGCATCTCAAACGATGGGCCCATCGTGGACGGTTCAACGGGCAGGGTCTTCGTCTTCGCGAATCTCACGGGCACGGGAGCCGTGGTCGGGGAAGCCGATACTTCGCTTGGGACGCACACCGGGCCCGTGACCGTCGGTAGCTCCACTGCGAGCCCCTTCCATTCCGGCCAGTTTGACAATCTCTACTACAACAGCGACACCGGCGCGGGAACCGGCACCGGATTCATGTACGTTTGCGGCAATAGCGGCACAGGCAGTCCCGCAAATCGGGCCGCGCTCTATCAGATCCCCGTCAATGCCGGAACGATGAGCCTGACCGCTACTTCTGAATTCACCGCCACCACCGCCGGCTCGGAATGCTCTCCGGTCACCGAGTTTTACAACCCCTCCACCAGCACGGATCTCGTTTTTTTCGGTGTGCAGGGCAGCGGCAATGCCAGCACGGATTGCTCGGGTATGGGCTGCGTCTTCGTGGCCGAATTGTCGGGCGACGAGACCGTTACCATCCCGGGCGCCATACCGGTCAGCGGCGGCTCAAGCGGGATCATTGTGGACAATGACAGCAGTTCGGCGGGCGGATCGAACGTCTACTACTCCGCGCTCGGGAATTCTTCCAGCACCTATCCTTGCGGTTCCGATACGACTGGCAAAGCCTGCGCGATTCAGGTGGGGCAGTTGGGGCTCGGCAGCGCGGGAGTGTTTGTTCAGGGGAATTCGGGCGATAACGGAGCTGCCACTAGCGAGACTTCGTTTCTTAGCACTGGCGTGAAAGCCGGGGATCTTGTGCTGGTCTGGTCGAAGTGGGATGCCCCGAAGGGCACCACGATCACCGCCACCGGGGCGACCGACAACAGGGGGAATACCTACACCGTTCTCGGCCCCGCGATACCCATCGGGACCGACGGTGCAGGCGACCCCAACTGGGTCCAGGCTTGGTACGCCAAGAATGTCTCCGGCGCTCCGACCGGCTTCACCGTCTCGTACTCCGGGAAGACGTTTGACATCTCTTTGGTGGACGCGGCCGAATACTCGGGACTCGATAAGTCCGACCCTCTCGATTCTGCTTCCTACATGACGAACACAGGGGAGGGGCAGTCGCTCACCACCGGCCCCAGCGGGACCACGACCGCCAATGATGAGACGATCATCGGGATATTCGGTACCCTGGGGGCCGAATACCCGTTTACCGCGGGTTCAGGCTTCTCCATAAACGTCATAGACGCCTCCAGCCTCATCGAAGACGAGAATGTCTCCATCACCGGCAGCTATACGGCTACGGCGACCGGGAACAGTGGGACCTCGACGACCCCTTGGGGTGCGATCATCGTCGGGTTCAGGAACGCCATACAGTAACTCCCGCTCTAATGTACCGATTCGGTGCACCAAAACTAAAGCCCCATTGCCCCAATCCGGACCACTCTTTATCCTCGGTCAACGGGTAATGCGCCGATCTAGCCTCTTGGGACGTCCCCCTCGCGTTGGCGCCTGCTTCGTTTTTGGGCCCCGGTCTCATTCGGTATGATTGTCTATTCTTGGAGGCGGAGCATGATCGCGCGAATGGGGAGAACTGTAGTACTAGGCGCCCTTTGTCTAGGGGGCGCGTCGGCAATGTTGCTGCTGGGCAACCAGCAGCCGGACTTGGCATCCAGCCGTGTCCCGCTAGTCCAGGATTGGACCCATCGCCACATGGTCTATTCCCACCCCCAGAGCATCGGCCAAAATCTGCAGCTCCAGCAGCAGCCTCGTTATGTTCAACAGGTCCTCAGTAGGAATTTCATCGCGCCTCCAGCATTCGGCCGGCGTCGCCCGGTTCCCAACCCGATCAATTTCAGCCCGGAACAACAGAACGACCTGTATCGCGATTGGCAGCAGGTCATGCCCGCTGGCGGCTACACCATGGGTGACGGCAATTTCCCCGCGAAATACACCTTCAACGTCAATGCCCCACCGGATTGCGTGAACGATTTCGTTGTCTTCACGACGAATCAAGGCGGCGCCGGAGCCACTCTGGACATCTACGGCCTGAATAACCTCTACACCGGAATCTGCACTTCGGGCACGGTTCCCAGTACCCTTTGGGCGTATCACGTTCGCTCTCACGCGGCAGGACGGCCGATTGGATCGCCCGTTCTATCCTTGGACGGTACTCAGATCGCTTGGATCGAAGGGGGAAGCGGTCAGGCGACACTGCATATTCTGAAGCCGTATACCGGCGGCGGAGCGGGCACGTTGACTGCGGCGGCCACCCCCGTGAACAGTGCGACGGCCGCTGCGTACCGGAGTTGCACCCCCGCCACCGGCAATGGCGCCTGCCTCTTCAGCATCAACTTCGGTAACGCAAACGATGATACGACCTCTTCCGCTTACTACGATTATAGTGATGACACAATCTACGTGGGCGACGCCGGCGGCAATCTGCATGCGTTTACGGGAATCTTTAAGGGCAGCCCCGCGGAAGCGACAACAGGGGGTTGGCCGGTCTCCGTACATGCCGGGGATGCCCTGTCGGGTCCGGTTTATGACACGAACACTCAGCACGTCTTTGTGGGAGACAACGCCGGGAGACTCAGTTACGTGGCCGTGACCTCCCCGTTTAACGGGGCGCTGGGCGGGACGAGCTGGACGATCGGCACCAGCATCACGGATGCGCCCATCGTGGACGGCACAATCGGCAGGGTGTTTGTCTTCGCGAATGACACCGGCACCGGGGCACTGGTCGGGGAGGCCGACACTTCTCTGGGAACTCACACCGGTCCGGTCATTGTGGGGTCGTCCACTACCAGCCCGTTCCACAGCGGAGATTTCGATAATCTCTACTACAACAGCGACACCGGCGCCGGAACAGGCACGGGTTTCCTCTACGTTTGCGGAAACAACGGCGCCGCGAACCACCCCGACCTCTATCAAATCCCGGTAACAAGTGGAACGATCGGTTTGACAGCAACTTCTGAATTCGTCGCGGCGACCGCCAGCGTGGAGTGTTCCCCGGTCACGGAGTTTTACAACACCACCACGAGTCAGGATTCCATCTTTTTCAGCGTGCACAATAACGCCGCAGCCGGCACGGACTGCGCGACCCACGGCTGCCTCTTCGCGGCCACTTTAGGGCCGAACGGCCCGGCGGAGACGGTCACCATAAGCGGCGCGATCTTGGCCAGCGGCGGCACCAGCGGAGTCGTCGTGGACAACAACAGCTCCACGTCGGGTGCTTCGAATATCTATTACTCGTGGCTTGGAAATTCGAGCGCCACTTTCCCCTGCACGACCAATGCCCGAGGGTGTACGGTCCAAGTTTCTCAGCTGGGGTTGGGCAGCGCCGGCGTCGTCGTCAATGGCAACGCGGGCGACAGCGGAGCTTCGCTGAGCGAAACTTCGGATTTCAGTTCTGCCGCGAAAAACGGCGATCTCATTCTGATTTTCTCGCACTGGGATGGCGCCGGAATCACCGCGACGGCGACCGATAACGGCGGAAATACGTATACCGCTCTCGGTCCCGCGATAAACATCGGATCCAACAATTGGATTCAAGCCTGGTACGCCGGGAATATCCTCGGCACTCCGAACGCCTTCAAAGTTACGTACTCCGCGAAAACGACGAGCATCTCTCTGGTGGACGCCATTGAATACTCGGGGCTTGCCACGGTCGCCCCCTTCGATACCACCACATATAAATCTGCCACGGGGACCGGGACCGCGCTCTCCAGCGGGGCGAGCGGGGTCACGACCGCCGATAACGAAACGATCATCGGGCTGTTCGCCACTGTCGGTCCCGCCGGCTTTCCATTCACGCTCGGCCCGGGATACTCGCAGGACACCATGGACGCCACCAGCCTCGTCGAGCACTTGGACGTTTCTGTTGAAGCAAGCTACACCGCTTCGGCCACCGGATCCAACAGCACCAGTTGGGGCGCGATCGTCTTTGGCTTCAAGAACGCGCTCCAGTGATGCAAAGGCGCCGGGTCTTCCGGGCCTCGCTTGAAACTCCTAAATTTTCGGCTGATTTGGTTTTGCGGGGTCGTCCAGTTCGTTGCGGGACGTTGCGAGGTTTACTCCGGAATCGTTACGACTGGTGCTCAGCCGACTTCTTTCGTGATGTTCGCCGCGGGAACTTCCACGCGTGATCGCTTCGGTGGCAGACCGGCTTGGCGGATTTTGTACAGCAGCGCCCGATAGCTGATGCGCAGCGCGGCGGCCGCCCGCTTCCGGTTCCAATGATTCGCTTCGAGCACGCGCAGGATGATTTTCCGCTCCATGTCCAGTACCGCCTGCCGCGTCACCTTCTTCAGGTGGATCGGCTCATTCACCGAAATCGTCAGCGGGGCTGAATGCTGTTCCCGCTCCAGCAATTCGCCGGTGATGGCCTCTTCCGAACCCAGGATCACGTAGCGCTCCACGAGATTCTCCAACTCGCGAATGTTTCCGGGCCACGCGTGTCTCAATAGGAGCCGCGTCAGAGACGCAGAGAAGGGGCGCGCCGGCTGGCCGTAACGCGCCTGGCTCGTCTCCAGAAAATAGTTGGCGATATCCAGAATGTCTTCCGCGCGCGATCGCAGCGGCGGCAGAATCAGCGTCAGCGCATTCACGCGGAAGTAAAGGTCTTGCCGGAAGCGCCCCGCGTCCACTTCGCGATCGAGGTTGCGATTCGTGGCGCAGATCATGCGCGTCGAAGCTTGGCGGTCTTCCTGCGCGCCGATGCGCGCGTACTGCCCGTCTTGCAGAAGGTGCAGCAGTTTTCCCTGCAGGGGGAAGTCGATTTCGTTGATGACGTCGAGAAAGAGCGTTCCCCCTTCCGCCAGTTCAACGCGGCCCGGTTTGGTTGTCTGCGCCCCGGTGAACGCGCCGCGTTCGTAGCCGAACAGCTCGCTCTCCAGCAGGGGACCGGGGATTGCCGCGCAGTTCACTTTCACGAACGGGGCGTTCGACACCGGCGAAAGGAAGTGGAGATAGCGCGCCAGGACTCCCTTGCCGGTTCCACTGTCTCCCTGAATGAGCACCGGCACCGAAGTCGAGGCAATTTTCAGCACCTTAGACCGCACCGCCTGCATGGCGGCCGATCGTCCAAAGATCAAGGAATCGGGAGGCAGCTCCCCCGCGTGTCTGGACACCACTGCTCTCGAAGCAGCCATGGGCGCTAACTCTCTTTCAAGTAGAAAAGTGCGGGACCCGGTGGGGCGCAGGAGGGCGAATCCCTGCCTACACTCCCTCATCTCCCTGTTATCTTTATGAGCACATCGCGTGCCGCCGCTACGCATTTCCACAGGCGAATCCCTCAAACAAGTTGTCCATTTTCAATTACTTACGAAATTCTGTGCGGGAGAAACCGCGGACGACGCAGAATTTCGCTAGAGTGGCAATTGCTTTCCATTTTGAGGCAGCACATTTCCCGGCCCCCCACCTTTCGCGGCGTCCGCAGTGCGCTCGAGAGGAGGGGATACGCCCTCCGCAGTGGCCAACGGATGGCCCGGCAGTTGCCTGATTCTCTTGCCAGGGCAGCCCGTAGAGTCCTACTATCTGCCCTACCGTCATTCCAAGGAGTCCACGATGACCGTCCAGGAATTGATTAGCGGCCGCCAGGAAACCTACTCTATCAGCGAGAATGCCACGGTCCATGACGCCGCGCGCTACTTGCGCGACAAACAGACGCGCGCCGCAGGGGTGCTCGACGCCTCCGGCGGCCTTGTCGGCGTCATATCGCAGAGCGATATTTCCGACAAAGTGACCGCGGAAAATAAATGCCCCGCGTGGATGCGCGTTTCGGAGATCATGACGCGCGAGCTCGTCACCATCTCTCCCGACGTCGCTCTCGATGAATGCCTGCGGCGTATGGAGAAGTATGGAATCTTCCACTTGCTGGTGCTGGATGCGAAGGGTGTGTATTGCGGAATGATTTCCGTCCGGGATTTGCTGCAGGTGGTGGCTTCGGATCACAAGGCACGAGCCGACATGTTTGAGGCTCTGCTGTTCCCGCAGCGCTAAACGCCTCAGACCATTCTAGCGCAGCAGACGCTTGAGCAATGTGTCGAGCCGCGCGCGCGCTTCGAGCGACATCGCCGTAAACTCCACTCCCATGCCGCGCCCCGGCTGCGAATTGCGCACGATGGCGCGCGCCCTCACCTCGCCGCTCGGGACGTCGAACACCAGCCGCACGATCGTGCCCTCCGGCGGCGGTTCGGGCGTCGAGATGAAGATTCCCCCCATCCCCAAAGTGGAGACGCGGGAGACCGTCCGCCGGCCGCTGCCTTGCCACGCCACCAGCATTCCCTTCGGCAGCCCCAGCCGTGAATAGCGGCGGGATGGCGACGCTTGGGACATCGCTCTATTCTGCGCTTCGACCCCGCGGCGCGCCGCAGTCCCTTGCGCGGATTGTCCAAGCGGATAATCCCGGGGACTTTCCCAGCCCTGCTCGCCTGCTTGACTCTTCTGGTACAGCAGTCCGCGGTGAGTCTTGCCGGGTCACTTTGATTCGTATAGGCTCGAAATTGTGGCGAAGACGGTCCGCTCGCGAAACATGCCAGTGTGTTTGCTCTCGCCGCATCCCCTGGTTCTTGGCGAATTTGAGCGCGTGCTTGCCGGTTCGCAGTTCAAACTGATCCCGCGGCTGCTTGAATCTTCGCTGGGGCCGGATTTGCGGCGCATGAGTGTGCCCAAAGCCGGAGTGTTTGTAGTGGATGCGCACGTCGCGCGCGCGGCGGCGGGCGCGCTGCTCTCGAATATTCTGGAGCAGCACCCGCAGGCGCGAATCTTGGTCGTCGCGGAGAAGTTGAATGTCTCGGAAAGCAATTCGCTGCTGCGGCTCGGCGCGAAAGGCTTGCTCACCTACGCGGAAGTGCGCGACCAATTGACGCGAGCGTTGCCGCTCGTCGCGGGCGGCGGATTTTGGGTCCCGCGCTCGGTGCTCTCCGGATTCGTGGACTCCGTCCTCTCCGGGTCTGGAAGCCGGCGCGTCAACCTGGAAATCTCGAGCGAATTGAGCCGCCGCGAACAGGAAGTGTTGAACGGCCTGCTGGAGAATCTGGCGAACAAGGAAATCGCCGGAAAGCTGAACATCTCGGAACGAACCGTGAAGTTCCACGTCTCGAATCTCTTGAGCAAGTTCGGCGTGCGCCGTCGCGCGGATCTGATTTTGCTCTGCTTTCAGCAGAGAAGTGTGGCGTCCTAGCAGTCGGTTTTGTGCGAGCCTTCGCGGCGCGCGCCGCGGCACTTGGCGCGGCTCCAAACGCGGAGGCGGACCGAATCCAATTGAGTTGAAGTAGCCGTTGCTATTTTTGCAGGCCTGGCGCTTGGGAAAGGTGTGGTCGACTCATGCCGGTGGACCGGAAACCGGAATTCTTCAAGGGCGCGCAACTGCGCGTCGGCGTCATCGGGTGCGGATACGTGGGGTTGCCGTTGGGGCTGCGCTTCGCCGAGGCGGGCCATCGGGTCACGGGCTTCGACACGGACCAGAAGAAAGTGGACATGCTCAACGACGGCCAGAGCTACATCGGCCACGTGCCCACGACCAAAATTCAACAGTACGTTCGCTCGCGCCATTTCGGCGCGACGACCGAATTCACCCGGCTTGGGCAGATGGACGCCATCGTCATCTGCGTGCCCACGCCGCTCGACGAGCGACGCGAACCCGATCTGAGTTACGTCGAGAACACCGCCCGCGCCATCGCGCCGAATCTCACGCGCGGGCAATTGGTGGTGCTGGAATCCACCACCTATCCCGGCACCACGGACCAGCTGGTCCTGCCGATTCTAGAGGCGGGCGGCTTGCGCTGCCCCATCGCGCAAGGCCCGGACGCCGAGAACATCCCCACCGATTTCTTCCTGGCGTTCTCGCCCGAGCGCGAAGACCCGGGAAACAAACAATTTGGTCTCGCGCAAATTCCGAAGATCGTGGGCGGGATCAATCCTCCTTCCGGACGCGCCGCCGTCTCGCTCTATGCGCAAATCGTCGCGCGGGTCGTGCCGGTGAGCAACACACGCTCTGCGGAGATGGCCAAGCTCCTCGAAAATATTTTCCGCTGCGTGAACATCGCCCTCGTCAACGAACTCAAAATGCTCTGCCAGCGCATGAATATGGACATCTGGGAAGTGATCGACGCGGCCGCCACCAAGCCGTTCGGTTACATGCCCTTTTATCCCGGGCCCGGCCTGGGCGGCCACTGCATCCCGGTGGATCCCTTCTATCTTTCGTGGAAAGCGAAGGAGTACGATTTCGCCACGCGCTTCATCGAGCTCGCGGGCGAGATCAATACCGCAATGCCGTACCATGTCGTCGAAGCGGTCTCCGCTGCGCTGAACGAGCGGAAAAAATCCCTGAAGGGTTCGCGCGTGCTCGTTCTGGGCATCGCCTACAAGAAGGACATCGACGATCCGCGCGAATCGCCGTCCCTCAAGATCATGCAATTGCTCGAAACTCGCGGCGCGACGGTGGACTACAATGATCCCTTCTTTCCCACCATGCAGAAAATGCGCCACTATGACTTTTCAAAAAAGAAGTCCGCCACCCTGGATACCAAGGCTCTCGAAAGCTACGACTGCGTCCTCATCGCCACGGACCATTCCAGCTACGACTATCAGGGCATCGTGGAGGCAGCCGCTCTCGTCGTGGATTCGCGCAACGCCACTCGCCGCGTCGCGCGGCACCGCCACAAGATCGTTCTTTGCTGAGCGATCATGACGGCCGACCGGAAGAACATCGTCGCGCAGCTTCAAGAAAGCTGCCGCGTGAAGCAAAGTTTCTCGGACGACTTGATCTCGGGAATTGCGGAGTTCGCGCGCCGCTCGGCTAAGGCCCTCCGCTCCGGCCGGAAAATCGTGTTCTTCGGCAATGGAGGAAGCGCGGCCGACTCGCTCCACTTGGCTGCGGAGCTCGTAGTCCGTCTTCGCAAGAGTCGCCCCGGCCTGCCGGCCATCGCCTTGACTACGAATCCCTCCGTGCTTACGGCCGCCGCGAACGATATGGGCTTCGACCAGGTCTTTGCGCGCCAGATTGAATCGCTGGTTGCTCCCGGAGACGTCCTGGTAGCACTCTCGACCAGTGGAAACAGCCCGAATGTAATCCGCGGCGTGCAAGCGGGCGCCAAGCGCCGCGCGTTTGTCGTTGCGCTCACGGGCGAGACGGGCGGCGCGCTCGGCGGTAAGGTGGACCTGCTCTTAAAAGTCCCTTCGCGCGATCCCCAGCGCATTCAGGAAGCTCACATCACCATCGGACACATCGTGTGCTCGCTCGTCGAAGAGTTATGCTTTAGCCGCCGCCGGTCCGCTGCGTCCGGCAAGCGCAATTCTCGCCGCTGAATGGCTACGGATGGTTACTTTTTGAGTAGCCCTGGAAGCGAGTCCCATTGCCTCTGGCCGGGCTGTGCCCTAGGGTAGATAGGATGAAGGCCCCGACCAACGCGAACGTCACCGGCAGCAATAAGCGCCGCAGTCAGCGCGTGATCATCTCCATGCCCGTGACGGTAAGCGGGAAAAAGGCCGATGGCGCCGAATTCCAGGAAGACACCACTACGCTCGTCCTCAATGCTCATGGCGCGCTGATCAGCTTGGCCGCGCGAGTCAAGGAAATGCAATCCCTCTTACTTAGAGTTCGCGGCGCGCTCGAAACCCAGGAGTGCCGCGTCGTTTACATCGGCCACACCGACGCCGGCAAGACCCAGATCGCTGTTGAGTTTCTCCAGCCGGCGCCCAACTTCTGGCACATCTCCTTCCCGCCGGAAGACTGGTCCACCTCCGTCCTGGAAGGTAAGGGCACCCCCGTAAGCTAATCTCGTTTTCTTAATATCTGTTTGCCTGTTGCGGACTTCTCGCGAACAGCGCCGCACCGTTGCCCGATCCAGAAAGCCAGTGCAGCGAGAAGAGAAATTGAGGCATCCGCTCCGAAACGCTCGATAAACTTGTCTATCTTCTTGAGAAAACTCCCAATTTCAGCGTCGCCCTGCAGCGATTCAAGCGCGTCCCGCCCGAAATAGAACAACGCGAGTTCCCCAACTTCCCGCCGGTCCTTTGCTCTTCTCGCCCGCGCCCGAATGGCTTTTCGCGAAAGCGATGTTCGAGCGCAATAGAAAAGTCCCGGCTGTCCTCCGCGGATGATTTCTCTGCCGATTCCAAGTAAATGGAGGCTGTGTTTCTCGATGTCGTTCAGTCCGACCCCAATTTCTTCCCGGCCTTCCCGCATCACGTTCAATTCGCCCAGCGTTTTCGCGCCGCGGATATCCGCAGGCGTCAAATTTCCGGAAAAAGACGAACTGAATTCCCCGGGCCGCACCGCGACCGCCCTGGATCGCCTCTGTAGAACCAGCCAGCCATCCGCACTGAAGAGCAGCACGTCGATGCCCAGCGCATTGCCAAGAGGTGAATTCTTCAATCCCTCCAACCTGCAATTCCACCGTTTGAGGAGACGCTCTCTTAATGTGGGTTCTCCGCTCGCCCCGGCGTCGAGAACCAAATTGGTGGCCACGTAGTCGGCATAGTTGAGCGGTTGCACGCGCATCGCGAACTTACCGCCGTTTTTCTTCAACTTCTTGAATTCCACCATTCGCAGATTTCGGCCGTTGTGGTATTTCCCTTTCTTTCGAAGCTCGCGCTTCAGCTGCTCGGCATGTTCCTTGGTCAGTTTGCGCACTCCGTGTGAAAGACGAAATAAGCTCCGATCGGAATTCACTTTGATCTGAGCCGGATTTTGCAGGCGGTCTGAATTGTCCAGCAGCGCCACCTCCGGCAGAAGGAAACTCTTCCCCTGGTACGGAATCTTGAGAAACGGCTCCCGTTCATTCCGATAACGCGCCGGCCAATCGCGAAGCACCCAATCGATGTAGCACTCAGCTGATGCTGCCCTAGGCTGAGGTTTTTTCGAGGATTTGGCACGAACGCGGGGAATCGTGCGTCCGCAAACATACGGATAGGACTGCTCGCCCGCCGGCGCCAGGAATTTGCGAGCAAGTTTGGGGTGGGTGAATTTCATCTGCGGAGCTGGCTCGAAAGCATCCCACCTGCGCGATACCGGCCGCGGCCCTCAGTGCCGTGGCATCTGCAAGAGCTCGATCCGCGCCGTGCCGAACGGAACCTCGGCTTCGATGAGCACCGGCGTGCGCGCCGCATCGTGCGCCAGCCACAGCCAGAAGCGCGTGTCCTGCAGCTCGCTGCCGCGCTCGGAAATATGAATCGCAATTCGCGTCGCGGTGAATTGCCCCGCCGGAACCGTCACCTGACCGGACGGCACTTCAACTTTGGCCCGGACGTCGTAAATGCGATGCCCGTCGAACGTCGGGGCGCGAAACTCGGCGATGTGCTGCCAGTCCGCGGCGCGCAGCGCATACAACAGGCCGACGGGATCGCGCGTCCCCGGCAGGACGCGCACGAGCGTGGCGTTTGGCGCGGCGGGTTCAGGCTGCGTCGAAGTGCGGAATTTGGAATTCTCCGCCTTGCCCTGCTCGTTAAGGTACATCTCATATTCCAGGCAATTCAGTTGCAACGCGTCCGTGTAGGAATCGAACTGATCGTCGAGCGTGTACGCGAGCCGCATGGTACTGATCGTGTGGGCGGTGGTGCGGAAATGCCACGCGAAGCGGCCGAAAAAATCGCGCTCTTCCGCGACCGAGAAGTCCAGCGTCGCGGCATGCACGGAGAATTGCGACCACAGTATTTGATATTGCAGCGTCTCGCCGACTGCGAAGGGCACCGCCATCGCCGCCGGAGGAGCGGGCGTCGTCGTCTTTGGTTTGGTCTTCGTCTTGGGCTGCTGCGTTTGCCCGCCCAACGCAACCGCAAACGTCCCAATGAAAACAAATGCAAGAACAACGGCCAACTGGCCCCGCAGTTTCTTCCTTTGTTTAAGGTTGGCCATGACGACGATTCCCAAGAGATTCGCTGCGCGACTTCGATTCAGCTCATCGCGGCTGCAAAGCGTGCCCTTCGAGGTACGCCGGCAACTCCGCCAAGCTGTCCAGCAAGAGATCGGGCGGACATCTCACTAGGCCGGCGCTGCCGAATCCGTACGTCACTCCGCACACCCACGAGCCGGCATTGCGCGCGGTCTGCACGTCAATATCGGAATCTCCCACCAGCATCAAATCCTCCGCCGCGACTCCGAACTCATCCGCGATGGCGAACATCCCCAGCGGATCGGGCTTCTTCTTCTCGAAACTGTTGCCGCCGTAAATCGCGCGAAAGCACTTGGCGAGGCCTAGCCCCGCGAGGATTTCCTGGCTGAATCGCGTCGGCTTGTTCGTCAGCACCGCCATCGGCCGGCTCTCCAGCGCCGCGAGACCTTCGCGCACGCCGGGATAAGACACCGTGTGATCCAGCATGTGCGCCCGATAGTACGCGAGAAAAAATTCGTGTCCGCGTTCCACTTCTTTGGGGTCCGCGCCGTCCCCCAGGGCCTGCTCCACGAGTTTCAGCGCCCCCCGCCCGACGTACCCGTAGATCTGCTCGTGCGGCAGCGACTTGCGGCCCAACTCCGCAAGCGCGGCGTTGACCGAAAGAGCCAGGTCCAGCTTGGAATCGATCAGCGTCCCATCGAGATCGAAGATTAGACCGCGGACTTGAGTTAGCGAGCGCGGTGTGGCCGGCATGAGTCTCCCCTGAAGGTCGCAAGCAAAAGAATATTGTATTGGAATCCGGCCGCGGCTGCTTGCCTTGTTGCATTGGCCGGCAACAGCGTTGCTGCTAGAATCGATAGTTCTGTTTCAATCCGCGAGGCAACCAGATGGCAGAGATCGTCCCCTTTCGCGCCTACCGGTACAATCCGGAGCGCGTGGAGTTATTCCAGGCCGTCACGCAACCGTACGACAAAATCACCCCGGACATGCAGGAGAAATATTATGCCGCGAGCCCCTTCAATCTTATCGCGGTGGAGAAGGGGAAAGCGCGTCCCGAGGATTCCCCCACGGACAATGTCTACACGCGCGCGGCCAGCACGCTTGAGGAGTGGATCGCGGCCGGCGTGCTCCTGCGCGACTCCGTGCCCGCGGTGTACGCCTACTTTCAGGAGTACATCGTGCCCGGCAGCGGTTCACCGGGAGCGTTCTCCGCGGGCGGCGCGCGGCGGACGCGCAAGGGATTTATCGCCGTCGGCCGTGTCGAGGATTACTCTGCCGGAGTCATCTTCCGTCACGAGCAGACGCTCGCCGGCCCAAAGGCCGATCGCCTGGAACTCCTGCGCCACACGCGCACGCACACCGGACAACTCTTCATGCTTTACACAGATCCCGCGCGCCGCGTGGACGCGCTGCTCGACGGCGCCGCTCAGGCCAAGCCTGTGGGAGAGGTTCGCGACGAATACGGGGTCGTGCACAAGCTCTGGCCCATCACCGACGCCGAGACGCTTGCCACCATCGCGCGCGCGATGGCCGATCAGCGGCTGGTGATCGCCGATGGACATCATCGTTACGAGACCGCGCTCGCTTACCGCAATGAGTGCCGCGCGCGAGCGGCGAGCGCGGACCGCAACGCTCCGCACGAATTCGCGATGATGACGCTCTTCAATACCGACGTCGAAGGACTCACGATTCTGCCGACGCATCGCGTGATAGCCGGCGTCGCGGATTTTTCGTTTGCCAAGTTTTGCGCGGAATTGCAGCCGATTTTTGAGTGGCGCGCGTACCGCTTCGCAAACGCCAAGGAGCGCGATCGCAGTTGGAAGAAGTTTCGCGCAGATTTAGAAACGAACGGTGAGACGCGGCCGACGATCGGAATCTACGCCGGGGACGGAGCGTTCCACTTATTCCTGCTTCGCAGCGGGGCAAATCTCGATGCGCTGCTGCCGGGAGTTTCGCCGGCGCAGCGGCGGCTCGACGTCGTGCTGCTGCACCGCCTGATCCTCGAGCGGTGGCTGGGCATCACCGCGGATGCGGTGACGCGGGAGCGCAACCTCGCCTACGAGCGGGAAGCGGATGCGGCGATTGCGGCGGTCGAGAGCGGCCGCGCGCAATTGTGCTGCCTGCTGAATGCGATTCCCGTCGGACGCGTCGCGGAAATCGCCCTGGCGGGCGAAGTGCTGCCGCAAAAATCCACGGACTTTTATCCCAAGCTGCTGAGCGGGTTGACGCTCTACCGGCTGGAATAATTCGCGGTGCGACGCGCTGCGGCCGAGCGGCGAAGCTACTTGCCGCTGAAGCTGCGAATGGCCGCGGCCTCGGAGTCGTAGACCTCGAATACGGTCAACAGCTTCGTGACCTGCAGGACTTCCTGAAACTTCTGGCCCAAATTGGACAGCCGGAGGCTCGCGCCCTGCGTCTTCGCGCTGTGGTGCGACGCCACCAGCGTGCCCAAGCCCGCGCTGTCGATGTAGGTGACGTTGCTCATGTTGAGCACGATATTTTTCTTGCCCGCCGCCAGAAAGCCCTTCACTTTTTCGCGAAGCGCGTTGCTCTCTTCGCCGAGGACGATGCGTCCTTCGAGGGATACCACTTCCACTCCATCCACTTGCCGATCCGACAGTTTCAGTGCCACGATCCAACCTCCTCGCCAATCAATCTTTGGAAATCAAAGTGACCCGCCGCGCCGGCCACCTCAAATATAGTCCGAACAGGACATGTAGTACCCGCACCGGGAGCATATCAGTTTGCAGCGGCGCGGTTCGAGCTGCGCCGAACACGCCGGACAAAAGCTCGATGCGTGCGGTTCCCCGGGGCGCCCGGCCCTAGAATGCTGGGCACCAGCCTTGCCCGCGCTGGCCTGAACTGCTCGTTCGCCTTCACCAGCCGGACGAAACATGGAGCGATGCTTATAACACACCCGGCGCAAGTCTGGGAAGGCCGGACCCGCCTTTCCGACCAGGTCGGAACTCGCAGAAGACATTCGTCCCGATTCGGATCGGGACTCGCGCCCAACGCTCGTCGCCAAGCCAAGGCTTCGGCGCGGCAAGTGAGAAATGGCGAGTGACGAGTGGTGAGTGTGGCGAACTCGTATCCCCCATGTGGAGTGCGGCGGCTCGACGCCGCTTTCTCTCCCGACATTTTCGCTCGGTACTGCTCTGCACGGCGCGACTCTGGAAAGAGGCATGGGGAAGTGGCGAGTGATGAGCGGCCCGCCTTCGTCCGTCGCAGCGGGCAGGCTTCGGACTTCGGCGCGGCAAGCGAGTGACGAGCGGGCCCCCTCCCCCCCCCGGTGTTTTGGTGTAAGTGTTGAATGTAAAGGGCTTGCGACGCGAAAACGCGTAAGTGTTGATTCCACAGGGTTTGTAATTGTTTGATTTCAACGAGTTGTGAGAGATAGGCCAAAACCCTGCAAGTGCTGATTCTAAAGGACATAGGCTGCCACGTAAGTCCTTTGGTGTGTATGACTTTTGGAGCTTGCCCAGGAATGGTGCAATTCGATCGGGCGCGGAGGGGGAATTGGCAGCCGCTCGTCGTGAGACTTCGCGGTGAGCCACTCGCGATAAGCGCTCGCGGTGAACCACTCGTGGTGAACGCTCGCGGTGAACCACGGATGGACCCCCTGACGGGGGCAAGCACGGGTTCACCCCCTTACGGGGGTAAACACGGATGGGGAGGGCTTCAGTTGCAGGCCCGCGCGAGAAGAATTCGAATAGGTCATCCGAGTTCACGCACTACGCTAACACAGAAGTTGGATAATGTCTATAATTATTTGTGGGTTACTGTTCGAAAAGAGGAGTCGGCGTCCGCCGGAGCTGGCTGGTCCTGGCCCCAGACGCGGGCGAGGGTGGCTTGGATTTTTTTCTCGAAGCGGGCGATTAGTTCGCGGTTGGCGGCGACCAGGGCTTGCTCGGCTTCGATCTCTGCGACGATGGCTTGCTGCGTGGCCAGGGGCGGCAGGCCGATAGGATAAGCAGCTAGCGATTTTGCGT